>Ga0183095_10491_pt2 | contig 47473 bp, 42 predicted proteins | sample BioMet4_FD_130346 | JGI IMG/M metagenome (GOLD analysis project Ga0183095, IMG submission 130346) | Microbial communities from bioreactor (seeded with sewage sludge) at LBNL, California, USA - Biofuel metagenome 4 (v2) (version 3) | ecosystem: Engineered > Bioreactor > Anaerobic > Unclassified ...
GATTACGGAGGATGGGATTCCAAAGGGAAGGGCGGCTTTGTGCAAAGCCCTTCCCTTTGGCGTGCCTTTCTTCCGATTCTTTCCGCACGAGCGGAAAGAATCGGCCCCCGGAGGGATGGACAAGCCGCCGAATCCTGCCAGGCCACCCCGGGCGGCCCGCCGCCCCGGCAGGGGAAAACGACACCGTATCGCCGGGCGGCCCGCCGCCCCGGCACAAAAAAACGATACCCGCCAAAAAACCCCCGGAACGGTCAAGACCGTTCCCTACGGTGCATTGAATCGGTGCAGCGGGAATGTCGCGGCGGGGGCGCGCGAAAACGCGGAACGGGCGAACCCGTTCCGCGTATCCCGCGGGCAGAGGCCCGCCGCTATAAAATCCCCTCGAATTTCTCCGCGAACAGGCGGTCGCTGCAGGCGCGCAGCTCGCGGATGTAGTCCTCGTAGGCAGACAGAATCGCCTCCGCCTGCGCGGTCAGCTCGGCTCCTCCTCCGTGCTTTCCGCCGGTCGTGGAATCGAGCAGCCGGCACCCGAGGTTCGCTTCCGAATTTTTAACAATGGTCCACGCCTTGGAATAGGCCATGCCGATCGACATGGCCGCCGCGCGCAGCGAGTGCAGCTCCCGCACCTGCGTGAGCAGCACCGCGATGCCCGGGCCAAAGCATTTTTCGTCGCTGAAGATCCGGACCGAGATCACAGCCCTGAATTTCTTATCCATATTTCGATTATAGCGCACGGCGGACGGCTCTGTCAACGCCCGCCGCCTTGACTCCGCATTTCCGGCGTGTTATTCTATGAAAAGAATTACGAAAGGGGGCGGGCGGCGTGGAGCTGCAGAGGATTCTGGACGTCCGCCCCGGCGTGACGGCGATCATCGGCGGCGGCGGGAAGTCGACGCTGCTGCTGGCGCTCGGGCGCGAGCTGTCCGCGCGCGGGCGCGTCGTTCTGTGCACCACGACGCACATCTTCCCGCCCGCGGGCGTGCCCTGCCTCGTGAGCCCGACGGCAGACGAGCTCGCGCGGGCTCTGGAGCGCGCGCCGCTCGTCTGCGCGGGGGCGCGGGCGGAGGACGGCAAGTTCGGCCCGCCGGAGCTGCCCGTGGCGGAGCTGGCCGCGCTGGCCGACTACGTGATCGCCGAGGCCGACGGGGCGCGGCGGCTGCCCCTGAAGGCCCACGCGGCATGGGAGCCCGTCGTCCCGCCGGAGGCCAACCAGACGATCCTGGTGCTGGGGCTCTCGGGGCTGGGAAAGCCCATCCGCGAGACGGTCCACCGGCCGGAGCTCTACGCCGGCAGGCTGGGCGTCGGGCTGGACGAGCCCGTGACGCCGGAGCTGGCCGCGAAATTTCTGAAACTCGAGCACCTGCACGACCGGGTGCTTCTGAACCAGGCCGACACGCCCGAGCGGCGCGAGCTGGGACGCCGCCTCGCGGCGCAGCTCGGCTGCCCCGCGGCGATGGGGGCGCTGGAGAAAGGACTTCTCGAATGCTTGTACTGATCCGCGGGGCGGGCGATCTCGCGAGCGGCATCGCGCTGCGCTTAAAGCGCGCGCGGCTGGCCGTCGTGATGACCGACCTGCCCGAGCCGACCTCGATCCGCCGCACCGTCTCGTTCTCCGAGGCGCTGCGGCTGGGAAAAACGACCGTGGAGGACGTGACCGCCGTCCGGGCCGGGACAAAAGAGGACGTTCTGGCAGCCCTCGCGGCGGGGCAGATCCCCGTGCTGCCCGACGCCGCCTGCGCCTGCCGCCTCTGGCTGCGGCCGGACGTGCTGGTGGACGCGATCCTCGCCAAGCGCAATCTCGGCACCGCGATCACGGACGCGCCCGTCGTCATCGGCGTGGGGCCCGGCTTCTCGGCCGGGGAGGACTGCCGCGCCGTCGTGGAGACGATGCGCGGCCACTGGCTGGGCCGCGTCATCCGCGAGGGGCCCGCGATCCCGAACACGAACGTCCCCGGCCTCATCGGGGGCTACGCGGGCGAGCGCGTGCTGCGCGCGCCCGAGACGGGCGTGTTCCGCCAGGCGCTCGAGATCGGCGCCAGGGTCGAGCCCGGCGACGTCGCGGGCACGGTCGCGGGCGAGCCGATGCGCTGCACGATCGGGGGCATCCTGCGCGGGATTCTGCCCGACGGGACGCCCGTGAAAAAAGGCATGAAATCCGGCGACGTCGACCCGCGCTGCGAGCTCCGGCACTGCTATTTCGCCTCGGACAAGGCCATCGCCGTGGGCGGCGGGGTCCTGCAGGCGATTCTGGAGTACACCGGCGCGCTCGCGGACCGCCGGGGCGAAAATACACTGGGGGTGTAGAGATGGAGGAAAATATCCGGCTGACGAAGCTGGCCAAATGCGCCGGGTGCGGCGCCAAGGTCGGGGCGGGCGTGCTGGCGCAGCTCTTGGGCGACATCCGCGTGCGGCGCGACCCCAACCTGCTCGTGGGGTTCGACAAGAGCGACGACGCGTCCGTCTACCGCGTGTCGGACGAGCTCGCGCTCGTGCAGACCGTGGACTTTTTCCCGCCGATCGCGGACGACCCGTACCTGTTCGGGCAGATTGCCGCGACGAACGCGCTCTCCGACGTCTACGCGATGGGGGGCGAGCCGAAGCTCTGCCTCAACATCCTCGCGGTGCCGGAGTCGATGCCCGGCGAGACCGTGCACGAGATCCTGCGCGGCGGCTACGAGAAGGTCTACGAGGCCGGGGCCATCATCACGGGCGGGCACTCGATCTTCGACGACGAGCCGAAATACGGCCTCGCGGTGACGGGCTTCGTGCGGCCCGACCGCGTGCTCACGAACTCGGGCGCGAAGCCGGGGGACGTGCTGTTTCTGACGAAGCCCATCGGCATCGGCATTCTGACCTCCGCGCAGAAGGCGGAGCTCCTGTCCGAGGACGGGGCGAAGACGGCCGCGCGGCTCATGACGACGCTCAACAAGTCGGCGCGCGACGTGATGGTGCAATACCGCGTGCACGCCTGCACCGACGTGACGGGCTTCGGGCTCATGGGCCACGGGGTCGAGCTGGCGCAGGGCAGCGGCGCGGAGCTGCATCTCGAGGCTGCGGCGGTGGACTGCCTCGGCGAGGCGCTCGAATTCGCGCGCATGGGCGTGCTGCCCGCGGGGCTCTACCGCAACCGCGCCTTCGCGGAGCCGCATGTGGCGCCGGGGACGGTCGAGCTGGCGCGGCAGGATCTGTTCTACGACCCGCAGACCTCGGGCGGGCTGCTCATCGCGGTCGATCCCGCCGACGCGGACGCGTTTTACGAGGCGCTGAAGCCCGCGGTGCCGAGCGCGCAGCGGATCGGCACGGTGCGCGCGTACCAGGGCGGCGCGAGAGTGTATCTGGAATAGGGAAGATTGGCAAAAGGGGCCGGGGCGGCGAGCCGCCCATGTTTCCCCGGCGGGATTCGCCGGCTTGTCCGTCCCTCCGGGGGCCGATTCTTTCCGTTCGTGCGGAAAGAATCGGAAGAAAGGCACGCCAAAGGGAAGGGCTTTGCACAAAGCCGCCCTTCCCTTTGGAATCCCATCCTCCGAAATCTGCAGGCCGCGTTCGCCCTACAGATTACCGTGCGCGTTCCCGGCCTCCGGCCGTGCCGCGCATTTGTGATCTGTAGGGGAAATCGCGGCGGGGGCAAGCCCCCGCCCTGCGACAGGCGTTCCCATCCACGCACCAGTCCGTAGGGGCGGATATTATCCGCCCGTGGGGACACGTGGAATTTCGCATTGGCCCGTAGGGAACGGTCTTGACCGTTCCGCAAAAAAAGACGGGGTACGGCGGGCGGGTCAAGACCCGCCCCTACGGAGCGGCGAATCGGTGCATTGGGAATATCGCGGCGGGGCGGAGAACCCCCCGGGCGGCTCGCCGCCCGGGGGGTTTTTCTCAGATGTCGAAGATGCCGAGCGTGACGATGCCGGCCACGACGAGCGCGATCATCAGGTAGTGCTTCCAGGAGAGCTTTTCCTTCAAAAACAGGCGGCTCCACACGACGGACGCCACGCAGTAGGCCGAGATGATCGGCGCGGAGAGCGCCACGTGCGCCTCGTCCCCGATCGCGTAGATGTACGCGAACTGGCCCGCGGTCTCGCAGACGGCGCCCAGATACTTGGGCCCCTCCATCTTCGGCACGAGGCGGTCCTTTTTGATGAGCACCACGTAGACGAAGCTCACGGCGGCGGCGAAGAGGAAGGTCAGCTCGTACGCGCAGTTGGCCGAGTCCTCGGAGAGCTTCGTGAGCACCAGGCTGTCGGCAAAGGTGCCGGCGGCGTCGAGCAGGCAGTAGGCCACGGGCAGGCACAGGGCCAGCCACGACTTGGCGTAGCGGTAGTTCGACGCCTCCTGCCGCGCGGCGCGCAGGCCCTCGTCCTCGTGCGCCTCGACGATGCCGAGGCCGACGACGCCGATGCAGACGCAGGCGACCGCGCCCAGCACCGCCGCGCGCAGCGCGCCCGTGATCGAGGGGTCGAGCGTGCCGGTCAGAAGGCACAGCACCGCGACGAGCGCGCCGGACGAGTTGCAGATCGGCGACGAGATTGACAGCTCAATGTACCGCAGGCCGACGTAGCCCAGCGTCATGGACAGGATATACAAAAGCGAGACGGGCAGATAGGTCAGAATGACGTACCAGGAGATCGACACGCCGTTCACGAAGATCTCGAACGCGGCGTGCAGGCCCATGACGACGCCCACCGCCATGACCATCTTGAGATGGCTGTATTTGTCGCGGGCGTCGCGGCAGCCGATTTTGGAGAACAGGTCGGAACCGCTCCAGAAAAACAGAGCGATCAGGGAAAGCCAGAACCACATAAAATTTTCTCTCTTCCTTCAAAGAATGGTTTACTGCGGGAGTTTGACGAAGCCGCCGCCGACCAGCTGCTGCAGCGACATGAGGATGCCGAGCTTCGCGTGATACCAGGTGAGTCCGCCCTGGAAATAGACCGCGTAGGGCTCGCGGATGGGGCCGTCGGCCGAGAGCTCGATCGACGAGCCCTGCACGAACGCGCCCGCGGCCATGACGACCTCGGAGTCGTAGCCGGGCATGGCCCAGGGGACGGGGGTCACGTAGCTGTCGACCGGCGCGGCCTGCTGGATGCCGCGGCAGAAGGCCAGCATCGCGCCCGCGCTGCCCAGCGTGACGGCCTGGATGATGTCGTGGCGCGCCTCGTCCGGGCCGGGGACGACCGGGAAGCCGAGGCCCGCGTAGACGTTCGCCGCGAAGACCGCGCCCTTCAGGGCGCTCGCCGTCACGGTCGGGGCGAGGAAGAAGCCCTGGTAGAACGCGGGCAGAATGCCCAGGTTCGCGCCGACCTCCTGGCCGAGGCCGGGGGCCGAGAGGCGGTAGGCGCAGCGCTCGACGCAGGCGGCCGTGCCGCAGATGTAGCCGCCGATGGGGGCCAGGCCGCCGCCGGGGTTTTTGATGAGGCTGCCCACGATCATGTCCGCGCCGAGCTGCGAGGGCTCGCGCGTCTCGACGAATTCGCCGTAGCAGTTGTCCACCATGCATAAAACGCCCGGCTTGACCTTCTTGCAGAACGCGATGAGCTCGCCGATCTGCTCCACCGAGAACGACGGCCTCGTGGCGTAGCCCTTCGAGCGCTGGATGGTGATGAGCTTGGTCTTTTCGCCGATCGCGGCGCGGATGGCGTCGTAGTCGAACGAGCCGTCGGGCAGCAGCTCCGCCTGGCGGTAGCGCACGCCGTACTCCATGAGCGAGCACTTGGACGGGCGGATGCCGATGACCTCCTCGAGCGTGTCGTAGGGCGCGCCGACGGGGCTCAGGAGCTCGTCGCCCGGCAGAAGGTTCGCCGAGAGCGCGACCGTGAGCGCGTGCGTGCCGCAGGTGATCTGCGGGCGGACGAGCGCGGCCTCGGTGCCGAAGCAGTCGGCGTAGACCTTTTCGAGCGTGTCGCGCCCCATGTCGTCGTAGCCGTAGCCCGTGGTGGCGGCGAAGCAGGGGGCGCTGACCTTGTTTTTCTGCATGGCGCGCAGCACCTTCGCCTGGTTGTACTCCGCGGTGCGGTCGATCTCGTCGAAGCGCCCGCGCAGGCCGGAGAGCACCCGCTCGCCGTATTCCCAGACCGCGCGGCTCACGCCGAGCGATTCATAGATTGTTTCCAGTTCCATCGTTCTCTTCCTTCTTCATGCGTTCAAATATCTCCAGCGCGGCCTGCTGGATGACCTCGGGCTTCGTCACGATGATGCCGGTCTCCTCGTCGCCGAGGACGAGCAGCGTGTCGCCCGGAGAGATGTGAAAGAGGGTCCGGGCCTCCTTCGGAATGACGATCTGGCCCTTTTCGCCGACCTTCGCGGTGCCGAAGATGTGCCGCCCGCGCGCCTTGGCCAGAAGATGCTTGCCCCCAGGCATGTTACCGCCCCTTTCCGAGCCCCGAAACCGGGGTAAAAATCATACTTGTATAACTTACAGCGGATGGAGGAAAATGTCAAGCCCCGGGATGGCGAATGCGTGCGAAAACGCGGATTGGCACGCGCCGCCCGTAGGGAACGGTCTTGACCGTTCCGCGGCCTTTTGGCGGGTTTCGTTTTCCCCTGCCCGGGCGGCCCGCCGCCCGGGGTAGCCTGGCAGAATTCGGCGGCTTGTCCGTCCCTCCGGGGGCCGATTCTTTCCGCTCGTGCGGAAAGAATCGGAAGAAAGGCACGCCAAAGGGAAGGGCTTTTTACAAAGCCGCCCTTCCCTTTGGAATCCCATCCTCCGTAATCTGCGGGCTGCGCGCGGCTTACCCATTACCGTGCGCGTTCCCGGCCTCCGGCCGTGCCGCGCAATCGCACCGGTCTGGGAATGTCGATGTGCAAATTCGACGGTGCACCCGCAGGGAACGGTCTTGACCGTTCCGGGGATTTGGACGGGGACTACGCGGCGGGGCGGGCCGCCTGCGCGCAAAAAAAGCCCCGCGGACTGCTCCGCGGGGCCTTTTTTTCCGGTTTACAGCGATTCAAACAGCAAGACGCCCCTGCGGCCCAGCCAGCGCTCCGTCAGCAGCGCGGCCAGGGCGGTTACGGCCGTGCAGAGCAGCAGGTACAGCCCGCCGTCCATGCGGCTTTCGAGCAGCAGCAGGTACGGCAGCCCCGCCGCCAGCGCGAGGCCCCAGTTCACGAGCATGGAGAGGAGCACCGACATGCCCTGCTTGACGGCCTGCGTCTCGTTGATCCAGCTGAGATTCGGGTGGCGCAGGTTGGCGATGAGGCCGATGTTCCCCGAGAGCACCGTGAACGCGGCGGGCAGCAGGACGAGGCCCGCGGCCGCGGCGGGGCCGGGCCGGAACACGAAAAGGCCCGCGAGCGAGCAGAACAGCACGCAGGGCAGCGTCAGCCAGAGGTTCATGTTCTGCTTGGCGCGCAGCACCTCGCGTGTCGGCACGGGCATCGAGCGGGCGATCCAGAGCGACTTGCCCTCGAGCGAGACGGAGGGCGCCGTGAAGAGCACCAGGCCGGCCGTCATGCACAGCGCGAGCGCCAGCAGGGCCGCGGCGCGGTCGCCCGCAAAGCCCAGCTGCGCGAGCGCCGTGAGAAGCTCCGCCCGTTTGATCAGCATCGCGGCGGCGCCGCCGACGATGAAGACGAGGCCGAGGCCGGAATTGAGCATGTAGCCGGGGCTGCTGCCCAGGCGGGCGAACTCGCGGCCGAGCAGGGCCGAGCGCCGGGACGAGACGCGCAGCGTCTTTTCCTCGTATTTGATCCTGGCGAAGCCGCGCTTCGTCGTGACGATGCGCAGAAAGCTCCGGGCGAGCAGCCAGCAGAGCAGCGCGAACACGCCCAGGCACACCGCCGCGAGCAGCGCGAGCGAGATGAGGTTTCCGTTCGCGACGCTGTCGCCCAGCCAGTACACGGGCGCGACCGCGCCGAGCCTGCCCGCGATCGCGCTGCCGCTTGCGACGAGCTGCGTGATGTAGGTGTTGACCTGGCTGAAGAAGTAGAAGTACGCGCCCAGAAACGCGAGCGAGAAGAGCGTCGTCATGAGGCTCTTGTTGCGCACGCGCGCGGTCATGAGCGAGACGAGCCAGGCGACGAGGCAGGAAAACGCCTGCGCGAGCAGCGGCAGCACGAGCACGATGACGACGAGGCTGAACCAGCCCGCGGCGCTGAGCGGCGCGGCCTGGAGCCATGCGATCGCGGCGGGCACGGCGCAGAGCAGCTCAAAAACCAGGTTCATGAGCAGCAGCGCGGCCATGCGGCTGCCGAGGATGTCGCCGGGCCGGATCGGCATCGACAGAAGCAGCTCGTTGTCCTTCGCCTCGAACAGCTGCGCCTTCGTCGTGAAGACGCTGCCGACGAACATGAGCGCGAAGGCCGTGAGGCCGAGGAACGAGAAGTAGAGCCACGCGAGCCCCGCCCCGTAAAACGGCTCGGCGAGCGACGAGAAAAAGCCGAAGAACATGAGGCCGAACGCGCCCGCGCAGTAGACCATGAGCAGCGCGAACAGCACGCCCCTGCCGGCCGAGGGCTTCTTTTTCCGGCTCTGCATGCCCGTAAATCCGGCGTAGAACGACGCAAGCCGGATCTTCAGCAGCGTTTTAAGCATGGGCCTCGCCCTCCAGTTCCAAAAACACGTCCTCGAGCGACTGGTCGCCGCGGACCTCCTCCATGGTGCCGGAGGTGATGAGCCGGCCGTTTTTGATGATGGCGACCTTGTCGCAGAGCTTCTCCGCGACCTCGAGCACGTGCGTCGAGAAGAAGATCGCGCCGCCGCGCTGGCAGTGCTCGCGCATGATCGACTTGAGCTGGTAGGCGGCCGTCGGGTCGAGGCCCACGAACGGCTCGTCCATGATGATGAGCTTCGGCTCGTGCAGCAGCGCCGAGATGACGGCCAGCTTCTGCTTCATGCCGTGGGAGTAGCTGGAGATCGGCTGGGCGAGATCGCCCGTCAGATCGAAGGTGTCGGCGTACTTTTTGATGCGCGCCTCGCGGTCGGCCTGGGTGACGCCGAAGACGTCCGCGATGAAGTTGAGATATTTGATGCCCGAGAGAAATTCGTACAGATCGGGGTTGTCCGGGATGTAGGCCAGGCGGCTCTTGCACTCGACGGGCTTTTCGCGCACGGAGAGCCCGTCCACGTAGATCTCGCCCGCGTCGAAGTTCAGAATACCGCAGCAGGCCTTGATCGTGGTGGTCTTGCCCGCGCCGTTGTGGCCGATGAAGCCGTAGATTTCGCCGGGCAGGATGTGCAGGGACAGATCGTCCACCGCCTTCTTCTCCCCGTAGGTCTTGGTCAGATGCTCAATTCGCAGCATATTCTCTCTCCTTATTTCTTCTTCGGGACCCAGGAGCCGATTGCCAGGCCGATTGCCATGCCGATCGCCATGCCCGAGCACATGCCGACGCCGATGCTCATGCCGAAGCTGGGGCCGAGCGCCATGCCGGCGCCCACGCCGAGCAGCATGCCGATGACCATGCCCTGCGTCATGTGGTTTCCGGCGCCGCTCCCGGTCTCTTTTTCCTCCTGGGAATCCGGTTTCTTTTTCTCTTCCATAATCTTCTCCTTTCCCCGCTGCGTATTAGACGGCGGGGCTCGCCCGCGGTTCCCGGGCGAGGCTGTTTTCATTATAGAGAGCGCGGAAAGCTCTGTCAACGCGGACGATTCCCGAAGGTTCTGAAGATTTTGGCACTCTCACCGAAAGAGTGCTAAAATTCACAGTTCGTTCACAGAAAATCGCAGAATCGTTCACAACTGGGGTCTATTATCATAATTGTTAAAAGAAACAAGCAAAGCAAAACAAAAGGCCCCGTTTGGGGGCCAAATAAATGTGTAAATTATATGCTGGGAGGGTTTTATATGTTAGTACCTTATACTCGTAAAAATCATGATGTGTCCATGTACAATCCGTTCCACGACTTCGATGAACTCGAGCGTGCGTTCTTCACCGACAATTCGCTGAGCGAGTTCAAGACCGATATCCAGGATACCGGCAAGGAATACGTGCTGGAGGCTGATCTGCCCGGCTTCAAGAAGGAAGACATCCACGTCGATCTCAACAAGGACGAGCTGACCATCACGGCCGAGCGCCACTCCAACTTCGAGGAGAAGGACAAGAAGGGCAATTACGTCCGCTGCGAGCGCTCCTACGGCTCATACAGCAGAAGCTTCGACACAACCGGCATCGACGTCGCGAACATCAAGGCCGCCTATCAAAATGGCGTTCTGAAGCTCACGCTGCCGAAGAAGGAAGAAATCCAGCCGGCAGCCAAGCGGCTCACGATCGACTGATCGGAACAGAATCAAAAAGGGCCCCGCGGAGCAGTCCGCGGGGCCCTTTTTTACGCGTGCGGGAGAACGGAGTGACCGTTCCGGGTTTTTGGAATGCGGTGTCGTTTTCCGGCGCCGGGGCGGCGAGCCGCCCGGGGTGCCCCGGTGGGATTCGGCGGCTTGTCCGTCCCTCCGGGGGCCGATTCTTTCCGTTCGTGCGGAAAGAATCGGAAGAAAGGCACGCCAAAGGGAAGGGCTTTGCACAAAGCCGCCCTTCCCTTTGGAATCCCATCCTCCGTAACCAGCAGGCCGCGTTCGCCTCACGCATTACCGTGCGCGTTCCCGGCCTCCGGCCGTGCCGCGCAATCGCACCCGTTCGGGAATGCCGATGTGTATATTCGGCGGTGCATCCCGTGTCGGCGGGCGGATACTATCCGCCCCTGCGGGTGCGTGCCGTATCGCGCGGGCAAAAAAAGGGAACGGCACGGGGCCGTTCCCTTCAGAGCTGTGCAAGACCGGGCGCCGTTCCGCGCGGCGTCACGCCTCGGTGGGGAGCATCGCGTCGTGCAGCGTGTCCGTGATCGCGCCGCGGAAGAGGCTGCCCGCGTTGCCGTGGACGACGTTCAGGGCCGGGACGGCCCGGTTGATGGGCGTGTTGCCTTCCATGTAGAGATCGAGATCGAGCATGTAGACCGGCTCCTCCTGCGTCTCGTGGGTCGCGTTGTTGACCTTGCGCATGAGGCCGGGGCCGCACTTGATATTGGCCTTCGAGCCGCCGGGCACCGCGGCCGTGATCGACTGCTCGTTCTTGAGAAACGCGCGCTCGGGCGCGTCGTCGTCGGCCATGAGGCCCAGGTAGCCCGGCTGGATGAGCTCGCGCCAGCCCAACTCCTCCAGCCCCAGCACCTTGCGGTTGAAGGCGTTGATGTAGCGCAGGCCGACGCGGTGGAAGAACGCCGGAGAATAGAGGCGGATGAATTCGGCGAGAATAAAATCGAGCCGCTTGGCGAACTCCTCCCAGCGCGTGTAGCGGTGGGTCGAGAGGGCGATGAAGTTCTTCGTGAGGCTGATCTTCCACTGGCCGTCGGCCGAGATGAACTGGTAGTTGTTGACCGTGCCCTGCGGCACCATCTTGCCGTTCACGTTCTGCGGCGGGAGCTGCTCGACGTTCTTCTGGTAGCCGGGATACTCGCCGCGGACGGCGTCCTGGAACTCGAACGGCTCCTGCGCCTCGATCTTCAGGATGTCCGGGAAGCGGAGCTGGCAGATGACCTCGATGATGGGATTCTTTTCATAAATAAAGCGCGCCTCGTTGGAAAACATAGCAAATGCCTCGCTTTCAAAACCTTTTCTATCAGTATAGCCGTTTTTCACGAAAATGCAAGAAGCCGGGCCGGTTCCATTCCGGGGCGAAACGTGCTATACTGGAGGGCAGATTCTATGACTGCGGCGGGAGGGATTCCATGGATTTTCTGAGGCTGCTGGAGGGCGCGCGCACGCCGTTCTGGAACGCCGTCATGCAGGGCGTCACCGAGTTCGGCAGCGAGACCGTGTTCATGGTCGCGGCGCTGCTCGTGTTCTGGTGCGTGAGCAAGCGCGGCGGCTACTACCTCTTTCTGATCGGCTTTTTCGGCACGACGCTCAATCAGTCGCTCAAGCTCATCTTTCGCGTGCCGAGACCCTGGGTGATCGACCCCAATTTCACGATCGTCGAGAGCGCCCGCGCCGACGCGGGCGGCTACTCGTTCCCGTCCGGCCACACGCAGACCGCCGTCGGCACCTGGGGCGGCATCGCCCGCATGACGGACAGAAAATGGGTGCGCGGGGTCTGCATCGCGCTCGCGCTGCTGGTGCCGTTTTCGCGGATGTATCTGGGCGTGCACACGCCGCTCGACGTGTCGGTCGCGTTCGTGACGGCGGCCGCGCTCGTGCTGGCGCTGTGGCCGCTCATGAAGCGCCCGGACACCGAGCGGCGCCTGCTGCCCATGCTGCTGGGCGCCGTCGCGCTCTGCGCGGCCGCGTATCTCGTCTATGTGACGGCCTACCCGTTCCCGGAGGACGTCGACGCGGACAACCTGGCCTCCGGCACCAAGAACGCCTTTTCCCTCGCGGGCGCGGTGCTGGGCCTCATCGCCGTGTGGTACGCGGACGGGCGCTGGATCCGCTTTGACACGAAGGCCCCGTGGTACGGGCAGGCGCTGAAGCTCGCGCTGGGTCTGGCGCTGCTCCTCGCCGTGAAGCAGGGGCTGAAGGCGCCGCTGAGCGCGCTCTTCGCGGGCGGCAATTTCGCCCACCTCGTGCGGTATTTCCTCGTCGTGCTGGCCGCGGGCTGCGGCTGGCCGCTCACATTTCCGTTTTTTGCGCGGCTGGGCCGCGGAAAGGAGAAAACATGATTGCGCTGTGGATCGCGCTGGGGATTCTGGTTCTGCTTCTGATTGCGGGCTGGCGCACATTCGAGTTCGCCTGCGTGCGCAAGCCCGGGCCCGACATGACGAAGCGTGAAAATCTGGAGCACTCGCACTACGAGCCGATCGCCGGGGAGATGCTCGCCGGGATGGCGTTCATCCGCGAGCACCGGCCGGAGACGCTGACGGTCACGAGCTTCGACGGGCTGAAGCTCTCGGCGACTTTCGTGCCGCATCCCGGCGCGCGCGGGACGCTGCTGCTGTTCCACGGCTACCGCTCGAGCGCGCTGGTCGACTTCGCAATCTCCGCGCCGTTCTACTGGGCGCAGGGCTTCAACCTGCTGCTCCCGGACGAGCGCAGCCACGGCGCGTCCGAGGGGCGCTACATCACCTTCGGCGTGCGCGAGCGGCGCGATGTGGAGAGCTGGGTCGGCGTCATGGCTGCGCGGCTGGGGCCGGAGGAGCCGCTGTATCTGGGCGGGCTCTCGATGGGCGCCGCGACGGTGCTGATGGCGTCCGAGTACGACTTCCCCGCGAACGTGCGGGGCATCATCGCCGACTGCGGCTTCACCTCGCCGTACGAGATCCAGAAGTCCGTGATGCGCGGGATGCACAAGCCGCTGCCGGTCGGGCTGCTGCTTCTGCTCATGGATCTCTACACGCGCGTGTTCGCGGGGTACGCCCTGCGCGAGGCCTCGACGCTGGACGCCGTGGCGAAGACCAAATATCCGATCCTCTTCATCCATGGCACCGGCGACAGCTTCGTGCCCTGCCGGATGTCGCAGGAGGCGTACGACGCCTGCCGCAGCGAGAAGAAGCTCGTGCTGGTCGAGGGCGCGGAGCACGCCATGAGCTATCTCAAGGACCGGCCGCGCGTGCAGGCGGCCACGGAAGCGTTTTTCGACGAACATCTGAAGCATTAGGAGAAAGCTATGCCGGAAATCGAGATTCACTATTTTTCGGACGACGCGCCCCGGCTGGAGCGCACGGCCAAGGGCGACTGGATCGATCTGCGCGCGGCCGCGGACGTGACGCTGCGCGCGGGGGAGTTCGCGCTCATCCCGCTGGGCGTGTCGATGCGCCTGCCCGCGGGCTACGAGGCGCACATCGCGCCGCGCAGCTCGACGTTTAAAAAGTGGGGCATTCTGCAGACGAACGGCGTCGGCGTCGTGGACGGCAGCTACTGCGGCACGAACGACGAGTGGAAGATGCCGGTCTGGGCCACGCGCGACACCGTGATCGCGCGCGGCGAGCGCGTATGCCAGTTCCGCGTCGTGGAGAACCAGCCGCCCGTGACGTTTCTGGAGCGGGCGGAACTGTCGCGGGAGGACCGCGGCGGCTTCGGCAGCACGGGGACGAAGTAGGGGAGCTATGCGTCCGCGGGGACGCGACCCGCATTTTTTCGCGGAACGGTCAAGACCGTTCCCTGCGGGATAGTGCGAAATTCCACGTGCCCCCACGGGCGGATATGGAATCCGCCCCTACAGAACGGTGCGTGGATGGGGCGTCTATCGTAGGGCGGGGGCTTGCCCCCGCCGCGACCTTTTGGCGGGTGTCGTTTTTCCCTGCCGGGGCGGCGAGCCGCCCGGGTGGGTCATGCGGTATTCGTTATCTTGTCCATCCCTCCGGGGGCCGATTCTTTCCGCTCGTGCGGAAAGAATCGGAAGAAAGGCACGCCAAAGGGAAGGGCTTTTTACAAAGCCGCCCTTCCCTTTGGAATCCCATCCTCCGAAATTGGCAGGCCGCGCTGGCCTTGCTGATTACCGTGCGCGTTCCCGGCCTCCGGCCGGGCCGCGCATTTGTTATATTTACGGGAAATCGCGGCGGGGGCAAGCCCCCGCCCTACGAGGGACGTGCGGAAATTTGCATCGGCCGTAGGGAACGGTCTTGACCGTTCCGCGAAAAGGACGGGGAGTACGGCGGGCGGGTCAAGACCCGCCCCTGCGGGTGCGTGCCGTTGCGCGGATGCGGGCAAGATCGGACAGGGCAGAAAACAAACCGGAGGCGGGACGACCGCCTCCGGCTTTTGCATGTGTTTTTTCGGCTTTTCCGGTTTTTTTCCGGGTTTACAGAAGGCTGCGGTAGAGGGCCGCGATTTCCTCCACGCTGGTGTCGCGCGGGTTGCCCGGGCGGCAGGCGTCGGCGAAGGCGGACTCGGAGAGGAACTGCACGTCCTCGTCCTTCACGATGCCCTTGAGATCCTGCGGGATGCCGACGTCCTGGCCGAGCTTGCGCACGGCGGCGACGGCGGCTTTGCGGTACTCGGGCTGCGTCATCTTGTCCGCGCCCTCGACGCCCATGGCCTTGGCCAGCGCCAGGTACTTTTCGCCCGTATAGTCGGCGTTGTAGTCGAGCACGGTCGGCAGGATGATCGCGCAGGCGATGCCGTGCGGCGTGTCGTACAGGGCGGACAGGCCGTGCGCCATGCTGTGGACGATGCCGAGGCCGACGTTCGAGAAGCCCATGCCCGCGATGTACTGGCCCAGGGCCATGCCCTCGCGCCCGTCCTTCGTGTTCTGCACGGCGCCGCGCAGATGCGTGGAGATGAGGCGGATGGCCTCGAGATGGAACATGTCGCTCATCTCCCAGGCACCCTTGGTGATGAGGCCCTCGATGGCGTGGGTCAGAGCGTCCATGCCGGTCGAGGCGGTGAGGCCCCTCGGCATGGAGGACATCATCTCCGGGTCGACGACCGCGACCTCGGGGATGTCGTTCGTGTCGACGCAGACGAATTTGCGCTTCTTCTCCACGTCGGTGATGACGTAGTTGATCGTGACCTCGGCCGCGGTGCCGGCCGTGGTGGGCACGGCGATCGTGAAGACCGCGTGCTTTTTGGTGGGGGCGACGCCCTCGAGGCTGCGGACGTCCGCGAACTCGGGGTTCGAGACGATGACGCCGACGGCCTTGGCCGTGTCCATGGACGAGCCGCCGCCGATGGCGACGATGCAGTCGGCCCCGGAGGCCTTGAACGCGCGCACACCGGTCTGGACGTTTTCAATGGTGGGGTTGGGCTTGATGTTGGAGTAGAGCTCGTGGGGGATCTTCGCCCCGTCCAGCACGTCCAGCACCTTTTGGGTGACGCCGAACTTCACGAGATCGGGGTCGGAGCAGACAAAGGCTTTTTTACAGCCGCGCGAGGCCAGCTCATGCGGGATCTCGGCGATCGCGCCGGAGCCGTGGTACGAGATGGTGTTGAGAACGATACGATTGGCCATAGCAATCTCTCCTTTGCAGACATGACGACGGGTTGTGGAATTTTACCAGTTCCATTATACCATGTTTTTCCGGAACGCAAGAGGGAAAACGGGAAAACAGAGGGGCGGGAACAGAAATATTTCGGGCGCCGCCGCCCGCGCCTCATTCGTAGTACCAGTTTTTGCGGTAGCTCGAGGGCGTGATGCCCTCGTGCATCTTGAACAGATCAATGAAGTGGCTCGTGTTCATGATGCCGACCTCGCAGCCGATCTGCGCGATGGCCATGTCGGTCGTGCGCAGGTATTCCTTCGCCTTGTTGAGCCGGATCGTCTGCAGATACTCGTTCGGGGAGTAGCCCGTGTAGCGGCGGAACAGCTTCTGAAAATAGAATTTGCTGACCGAGTAGCGCAGGGCCAGATCGTCGAGCGTCACGCGCTCGGCATAGTGGTCGGCCAGGTAGCTCCGCGCCTGCTGGATGTACTCCGGCGCGCCCAGCCAGTCGCGCTGCACGTCCGTGTTGCGGATCGTCTCGACCACGATCTGCGTGAGAAAGCCCGAGGCGTAGACGTCGGAGGTCAGCGTGCTCTCCGTCCCGCCGTAGAGCGAGATGAGCGAGCGCAGCATCTGGCCGATGCGGTTGTTGGGCGGGAGCGTGACCACCGGGCTCTGCTTGTTCTGCGTCTGGAAGATGTTGTAGTAGGCCGCGCCCGTCGCGCCGTAGAAATGCACCCACAGCACGCGCCAGTTGCCCGTCTTGGGCGAGGTGCGGTAGAACTGCGCGTTCTGGCAGTCGATCCAGAACAGCTGGTCCGGCAGGATCGTATAGGTCTGGCCGCGGTAGTCCAGAAGACCCTCGCCCGAGAGCGTGTATTTGATGAGATAGGAGGCCAGGCCCTCGCGCCGCGTGTAGTATCCGCCGTGCGCGATAAAGTCGCCCAGCTCCTGTACGTAGAGGACGGAATTCTTCGCCGTCTGGCTCGGCGTGACCGTCAGCCAGACCGATTCCGGGTCAAGATCCAGGTGGTAGCTCAGTTTGACCGAGCCCATGGAAATCCCTCCCTTTGGCAAGAAAGTGTTATTATCAAGCAACAACAGATAGTGCAATTCTTTTTTCTTCCGCTATAATACAAAATATAAACGGAAAAATCAACAGAATTGCCTGTGGTCATGAAAATGTTTTTGTGAACAACGATGCGTAATCCTGTTGATTTTCGTTTATTTGTTAAGAAAATTTTAAATGTGAACAAAAAGCGGACAGGAAAATTGTTGCATTTAACAAGAGCAAGATTCGGTTATTTCTGACCGGCATCGCAGCACCCAGCAAAGGCAACAAGGCGGGATGCCGGAAAAGCGGCCGACGGAACGGATCAAAACAGGGAGGAGAAACAATATGAATGCAAGAGAACGTGTGCTGAAGGCGATCAAACGGATGGACGGGAACCCGGATCGCGTGCCGATCCAGTTCGACCTGTGCAAGCAGCACATCGAGTATTTCTCCAAGAAGTACGGCATCCCCGTCGACATCACGGACAACATTTACGAGGACGTCACCTGGCGCATCAGCGCCAACGAGCTGCGCGTGAAGATGGGCTCGGATCTGGTGCTCTGCGGCGCGTCCGCGCCCGCGAGCTGGAAGCCCGAGATCGCGAAGGACGGCACCTGGTACAACGAGTACCACATGAAGATGCGCCAGGGCCCCGTGTACGTCGACGTCGTCGGCTTCCCGCTCGCCGGGATCGAGACCGTCGAGGAGGTCGAGGCCTACCGGTTCCCCGATCCGCACGAGCCCACCCGCTACACGAAGGCCGAGGAGATCATCGCCAAGTACAAGAAGGACTACGTCGTGGTCGGCAACATCGAGGTCACGATGTTCCAGCTCGCCCAGCAGCTTCTGGGCATGGAGCAGATGCTGTGCGACCTGCAGATGGAGGAGCCCTACATCGACCGGCTCTACGAGCGCTGCATCGAGTTCCAGACCGAGATCGGCCTCGAGCTCATCCGCCGCGGCGTCGACATGATCTGGGCCAGCGACGACTTCGGCACGCAGACGTCTCTGCTCATCAACGAGCATCTGTTCCGCGACCACATCAAGCCGCTCTACAAGAAGATGTTCGACACCTTCAAGAAGGCGAACCCCGACATCATCATCGCCTTCCACTGCGACGGCGCCGTCAAGCCGATCCTGAACGACTTCGTCGAGATGGGCATCGAGATCTTCAACCCCGTCCAGCCCGGCGTTCCCGGACACGGCCCGCAGGAGCTCAAGGACTTCATCGGCGACAAGCTCTGCTTCTGGGGCGCCATCGACCAGCAGCGCCTGCTGCCCCGCGGCAGCGACGAGGAGCTCGCCCGCGAGGTCGAGGAGCGCATCAGAATCCTGGGCAAGGACCGCGGCTACATCATCGCGCCGGCGCACATCATCCAGGCCGACGTCGCGCCCGAGCGCGTGGAGTATTTCCTCGCGCTGTGCAAGAAATACGGCGCCATTTATTAATCTGACGACCGGCGCGGCGCAGTCCGGCCGGAATCAACGGAGGGAAATGAAACTATGGCTTACGCACTGGAGCTGAAGGACATCACCAAGCGTTTTCCCGGCGTGCTGGCGCTCGACAACATGTGTCTGCAGGTGAAGTCCGGCGAGGTCCACGCCATCTGCGGCGAAAACGGCGCCGGAAAATCGACGCTGATGAAGGTCTGCACGGGCGTCTATCAGGCCGACAGCGGGGAGATCCTGCTCAACGGCGAGCAGGTCTCGTTCCGCAATCCGAACGAGGCCTACCACAGCGGCATCGCCATCATGTATCAGGAGACCAGCCTGTTCGAGCAGATGACGGTTCTGGAGAATATGTTCGTCGGCCATGAGCCGCGCCGGCAGGCCGGCCCCTTCAAGGTCATCGACTACGCCGCCGAGCGGGCGCGCGCGTCGGAGATCCTGGAGCTGCTCGAGAGCGACCTGGATCTCAACCAGAAGATCTCCGAGCTCGGCATGGCCAAAAAGCAGATGGTCGAGATCGCCAAGGCGCTGACCTTCGACGCCAAGATCCTGATCCTCGACGAGCCGACCGCCTCGCTCACGCAGCGCGAGGTCGACGCCCTGTTTTCGGTCATCCGCAAGCTCAAGGCCCGCGGCATCGCGATCGCGTACATCAGCCACCGTCTCGAGGAGATCTTCCTCATCTGCGACCGCGTGACGGTCATCCGGGACGGCAAGTACATCTCCACGAACGAGGTCTCGCAGACGAACAAGGACCGCCTGGTGGCCGACATGGTCGGCCGCGACATCGGCGCCTATTATCCCAAGGAGACCATCCCCGTGGGCGGCGAGGTGTTCCGCGTGGAGCACCTGCGGCAGAACGGGCTCGTGAACGACGTCAGCCTGCACGTGAACAAGGGCGAGATCGTCGGCATCGCGGGTCTGGCGGGCGCCGGCCGCACCGAATTCGCGCTCGCGGCCTGCGGCTTTACGCCGCCCGACGGCGGCAAGGTGCTCGTCGAGGGCAAGGAGATCCCGCTCCACTCCGTCACGAAGTCCATGGACGCCGGTCTCGTCTACGTCTCCGAGGACCGCGGCAAGTGCGGGCTCGTGCTCGACATGTCACTCAACGACAACATTTCGCTCCCGCAGCTGCGCAAATTCTCGCGGAACATGTTCGTGAACCGCGCGAAGTGCCGCGCCGTCGCCAAGGACGCGATCAAGCAGTTCGACATCAAGGCCCCGAGCGAGGACTTCGTCGTGACGAACCTCTCCGGCGGCAACCAGCAGAAGGTCTCCGTCGCCAAGGGCATCGCGCTGCAGCCGAAGATCATCATCCTCGACGAGCCGACGCGCGGCGTCGACGTCAATGCGAAGGCCGAGATCTACTCGATCATCAGCAGCTTCGCCAAGAAGGAGCTCGGCATTCTGATGATCTCCTCCGAAATGCCGGAGCTGCTCGGCATGTGCGACCGGATCTACGTCATGCGGGACGGCCTTGTCTGCGGCGAGCTCACGAGAGCAGAGGCCACCAAGGAAAAGATCCTCAAACTCGCGCTGAACGTATAGGAGGGGGGATGCGAGTATGAACAACAAACGTGCAAAAAAGGCGCTGCCGTCTGAAATGGCGCTCGGCCTTTTCGTCGCAGTCATCTTCGCGGTGCTGTGCCTGGTGGCCGGCGATTTCGGCTCCCTCAACAACATCATGAGTATCCTCAACCATTTCAGCTACATTCTGATCGCCTCCATCGGCATGAACATCATCATGCTGACGGGCAACATCGATGTCTCCTTCGGCGGCGTCATCTCCGTCATGGCCATCCTGATGGCCTTCATCGGCAAGACCGGCGCGCCCATCTACGTGTTTATGCCGGCCGCGATGCTCTGCGGCGCGATCCTCTGCACCTTCAACGCGCTGCTCATCACGAAGCTGCGCATCCCCGCGATCGTGGCCACGCTCGCCACGACGCAGATCTACGCGGGCGTGCTTCCGCTGCTGGTCGAGGGCTCCATCTACGATCTGCCGGCAAGCTTCACCTGGCTCGCGTTCGAGGCGAAGATCTTCAAGTACGTGCCCCTGAGCGTCCTGCTGGCCCTGGTGATTCTGGCCATCGCGCTGCTCATGATGAAATATTCCCGCTACTTCAAAAAGCTCTACGCCATCGGCAACAACGTCAAGAGCGCGCGGCTCGCGGGCATTGACGTCGACAAGACCGTCATCGTGACCTACGCCATCGGCGGCCTCGTGCTCGGCATCGCGGCGACCATCATCGCCACCGCCGGCCAGCGCGTCACGACCACCATGGGCGCCGGCATGGAGATGACCTTCATCGCGGCCGTCGTGGTCGGCGGCACCAGCGTCACGGGCGGCTCGGGCAGCATCCTCGGCACCGCGCTCGGCGCGCTGCTGCTCTCCATCATCTCGCCCGCCCTCTACTATCTCGGCATCAGCGACTCGTGGAGCACCGCCGTCATGGGCGCCATCATCATCATCGCCGTCTCCGTGGGCGCCGTCAAGGGCGTCCGCCACAAGGCCGCGGACGCGGAAAAGGAGGAGGCCAAGGCATGAAAACGAAAAAGTTCAACTTCAACATCGCGCTGGGCGTGCTGTTTCTGGTGCTGTTCCTCGGCATCGGCCTGAAGGCCCCGAACTTCTTCAAACCGAACTATCTCATCAGCGTCATGCTCCGCAACATCATGGAGCTCGGCATGATCGCCCTGCCCGTCACGCTCATCACGATCACGGGCGGCATCGACCTCTCCCTGGGCTCGATCGCGACGCTCGCCGGCATCATGGGCGGCATGGTCTACGCGTCCACCTCGAACGGCTTCCTCGCCGTCGTGTGCGCGATGCTCGCGGGTCTCGCCTGCGGCTGGTTCAACAGCTTCCTCGTGACGAGACTCAACATCCCCGCCATGGTCACAACGCTCGCCACCATGTACCTCTTCCAGGGCATTGCCCGCGGCATCACCCAGGGCAACAGCGTCTACGCCTTCCCGGCGGCCGAGTGGCTGGGCAACTTCCAGGTGGGGCCCATCCCCGTCCAGATCATCCTCTACATCCTGTTCGCCGCGGCCTTCGTGCTGCTGCTCTCGCGCACTTACTACGGCAAGTATCTCTACGCGATCGGCCTCAATGAGACGGCCAGCCGTTTCTCCGGCATCAACACCGTCCGCTGCAAGAACATCGCCTATATCGCGAGCGGCCTCATGTCCGCGTTCGCCGGCATGATCATGCTCGGCCGGTTCTCGTCCATGAAGTACACCGCCGGCGACGGCATGAACCTGAAGGTCGTCACGATGATCGTCCTGGGCGGCACCAGCATCAACGGCGGCGTCGGCACCATGACGGGCACCATCATCGCGACGATGATCATCGCGGTGCTGAACTCCGGCCTGACCGTGCTCAACATCCCGATCGACGTGCAGACCATCGTGCAGGGCACGGTGCTGCTCATCAGCCTCGTGGCCTACGCGGTCATCGAAAAGCGCAACACCACGAACGGGAAAAAGGACAAGTCCCCCAAGACCGTCAAGGCCGCGTAATCCGGTATTTGCGCCCGAAGGGCGTGAATATAATAAAAACTAGGAGGAACCAAGCATAATGAAAAAGTGCATAGCCATTCTTCTCGTGGCAGTCCTGGCCCTCGGCCTGGTAGCCTGCGCCGCTAAGACGACGACTTCCAGCACGACCTCGACCGCTGCCAGCAGCACCACCGCTGCCGCCTCCAGCACCGCTGCCGCCAGCTCTGCTGCCGCCTCCAGCACGGCCGCTACTTCCAGCACCGGCAATACCGCCGGCAAGGAACTCACCATTGCCATGCTGCCGAAGTTCAAGGGCGAAAACTACTTCGACGCCTGCAAGGTCGGCGCTCAGGAAGCCGTTGACGAAATCGGCGGCATCACCTTCCTGTACGATGGGCCTCCCCAGAACGACGCCACCAACCAGCATCAGGTTGATATCCTCGAGGGCTGGATTGCCCAGGGCGTGGACGTCATCATCCTCTCCCCGAACGATCCCGACGCCATCACCGCAACCCTGAAGAAGGCGCAGGATCAGGGCATCAAGGTTCTGACCTACGATGCCGACGCCAATGACGGCCGCGACTTCTTCGTGAACCAGGTCACCGCCGACGGCGTGGCCGCGGGCCTGATCAAGGGCACCGCCGACAAGCTGCAGGCCAAGGGCTACGGCCCCGACAAGCCCGTCAACATCGCCATCGTCTCCTCCGCCGAGACCGACGCCAACCAGAACTCCTGGATCGCCAGCATGAAGACCCTGCTTGCCTCGAGCGACTACTCCTGGATGAAGCTGGCCGACAACGCCATCTACTATCCGGGTCCCGCAGAAGACAAGAACCAGGAAATCGCCGCGACCCTCGTGGGCTCCATGGGCGAAGGCGCCGACCAGTATCAGGCTGTTATCGGCATCACCTCCATGGCTACCCCGGCTCTGGGCGCTGCCTATGAAGCCGCCGCTGACAAGCCCGACGCCTCCAAGGTCGTTCTGACCGGCCTTGCCACCCCGAACGCCATCAAGGATTACATCAAGAACGATGCCAACCCGCTTGACGCCGGCGTTCTGTGGAACTGCATGGATCTGGGCTATCTCGCCGTGCAGACCGGCTATCAGTACGCCACCGGCACGCTCGCCAAGGACGCCACCACCATCACGGCCGGCCGTCTGGGCGACAAGGAAATCAAGGACGGCATGGTCATCCTGGGCGACGCGCTCGTCTTTGATGCCGCCAACGTCGATCAGTTCAACTATTAATCTCCACAGCTGAATAAGGGGGGAGGCCCGCTCCGGCGGGCTCCCCGCAAAGACCGGTGCGCCAGCCGTCCCATCGGGCCGGCTGGCGCATTTTCCAAACAACCTCGTTTCCCGCAGCTTTGCTCCCCCGCGCGGGCTTTGAATTGGTAAGCAGCATTGCCGCAGGCAATGAAAAAATAGAAAATACAGGAGGACACTGGAATGGAGCGTTATGCCTGGAAAGCGACCGTATTGCCCGGAAAACTAAACGAGTACATTGACCGCCACAGCCACATCTGGCCGGAAATGAAGCAGGTTCTGCACGACGCCGGGATCCGGAACTACACGATCTGGAACGTCGGCAACGAGCTCTTCGGCTATTACGAGTGCGACAGCGTCGAGACCGCCGCGCGCGTCCAGGCCGAGAGCGCCGTCGTGGACAAGTGGAACGTCTACATGAAGGACGTCATGCAGATGGAGATGGACCCCGAGACCGGCGCGCAGCCGCTCATGAAGCAGGTCTTCCTGTTCGACTGACGGCCCGGGCGGCCGGGCTCTGCCCGGCGCGCCCGAAACCAGACCGGCAGAGACAAAGGAGAAGCATGACCAGAAAAGAACCGAAAAAGGCCCGCGTCGGCCTGTACACCATGGGCCTGAAGGCCTACTGGAAGCAATTCCCGGGTCTCGAGCAGAGGCTCGCGGACTACGGCAAATTTATTGAGCAAAAGCTCGCCGCCCTGGGCGCCGAGGTCTGGAACTTCGGCCTCGTGGACTGCGAGACGGCCGGGCAGGCCGCGGGCGAGTATTTTAACGCGCACGGGGTCGACCTCGTGTTCGCGCACTCGGCGACCTATGTGACGAGCGCCTCCGTGCTGCCCGTGCACCAGATCTGCAGGGCGCCGGCGGTCATCCTGAATCTGCAGCCGACCGCCCGCATCAACTATCAGAAGACCACGACCGGCGAGTGGCTGGCCCACTGCGGCGCCTGCCCGGTGCCGGAGGTCGTCAACGCCCTGCACCGCGCGCAGATTGACTGCCGCGTCGTGAACGGGCTACTCGGCGAGAGCCGCACGCCGGAGATCTCCCTCGCCGACGAGAACACCGCCGCCCGGCCCGAGGCCGTGCGCGCCTGGCGCGAGATCGGCGAATGGGTGCGCGCCGCCGCCGTGAAGCGCAATCTCCAGGGCGCGCGGTTCGGGTTCCTGGGCAACACCTACGGAGGAATGCTGGATCTCTACAGCGATTTTACGATGCTGCAGGCACAGGCCGGCATCCACGTGCAGGTGCTCGAGATGTGCGACCTCGAGGAGCAGTTTCAGAAGGTCGCGGCGGAGGAGATCGCCGAAAAGCGCCGCGAGATCGCGGAGTTCTTCCGCATCAGCGAGACGAGCGCGGCCGACCCCCTCGCCAAAAAGCCGACCGAGGAGCAGCTCGACTGGTCCGCGAAGGTCGCGGCCGCGCAGGAGCGGCTCGTGAAAAAGTTCGATCTCGACGCGCTCACCTATTACTACCACGGCGCGCCGGGCAGCCACTACGAGGACCTGCAGAGCGGCTTCATCGTGGGCCACTCGCTGCTGACCGCCGCGGGCGTCCCCTGCTCGGGCGAGGGCGATCTCAAGACCTGCCTCGCCATGAAGATCTGCGATCTTCTGGGCGTGGGCGGCAGCTTCTGCGAGATCGTCGTCACCGACTATGAGAGCGGCACCATCCTGCTCGGCCACGACGGGCCGTTCCATCTCGCCATCGCGGACGGCAAGCCCGTTCTGCGCGGACTGGGGCTCTACCACGGCAAGCAGGGCAGCGGCGTCTCGGTCGAGGCCAAGGTCAAGACCGGCCCGATCACCAATCTCAACTGCACCCAGACGCCGGACGGCAGGCTCAAATTCATCATCACCGAGGCCGAGTCCACCGACGGCCCCATCATGACCATCGGCAACACCCAGACGCCCGTGCGCTTCCGCAAGAGCCCGGACGAATACATGGACGAGTGGTTCCGCGAATCGCCGACCCACCACTTCGCCATGAGCGTGGGCCGCAACGCATCGGAACTGGAAAAGGTCGCGCAGCTGCTGCAGATTCCCTGGGTTCAGCTGAATCTGCCGGAAAAATAAGGAGAACGATATGAAAGACAACCAGATCGAGAAGGGTTTTGCATACGCCAGGGAACAGTTCGCCGCCGCGGGCGTGGACGTGGAGGCGGCCATGCAGAAGGCCGACGCCATCCCCGTGTCCATGCACTGCTGGCAGGGCGACGACGTGATCGGCTTCGACGGCTCGGGCGAGCTCACGGGCGGCATCGCGACGACGGGCAACTATCCCGGCCGCGCGCGCACGCCGGACGAGCTCCGCGCGGACATCGCGTTCGCCAGGACGCTCATCCCCGGCGCGGCGAAGCTCAACCTGCACGCGAGCTACGCCGAGAAGAACGGCAAAACGATCGACCGCGACGCCTATACGATCGACGAGTTCCGCGGCTGGGTCGACTTCGCCAGGGAGCAGAAGCTGGGCCTCGACTTCAACCCCACCTATTTCTCGCACCCCAGAATGGACGGCAATTTCTCGCTCTCAAGCTTCGATGAGCCGACCCGCCGCTTCTGGGTCGAGCACGGCAAGCGCTGCCGCGAGATCGCGCTCGGGTTCGCCAAAGCGCTCGGCCAGCCCTGCGCCGTCAACTACTGGATGCCGGACGGCTACAAGGACGTCTGCGCCGACACGAGGGTGCGCCGCGAGCTCATGAAGAAGTCGCTCGACGAGATCTTCGCGGCCCCCATCGACGAGAAGCTCGTGCCCTGCGCGATCGAGTCCAAGCTCTTCGGCATGGGCGTCGAGAGCTACACCGTCGCGAGCCACGAGTTCGCCTACGGCTACTGCGTCAAAAACCAGAAGGTCTACACGCTCGACGCCGGCCACTTCCATCCGACCGAGGTCATCTCCGCGAAGATCTCCGCCTGCCTGGAGTTCGTGCCGAAGGTGATGCTGCACGTCTCGCGCGGCGTCCGCTGGGACTCCGACCACGTCATCACCTGGGACGACGAGCTGCAGCGCATCATGGACGAGATCGTGTTCAACGATTTTGAGGACCGCGTGTTCATCGGCCTCGACTATTTCGACGCCTCCATCAACCGCATCGCGGCCTGGGCCGTCGGCATGCGCAACGCGCGCAAGGCCCTTCTGTCCGCGTGCCTCTGCCCGGCCGACGCCATCCGCAGGGCCGAGTACGCCGGGGACTACACGGCGCGGCTGGCGCTGCAGGAGGAGCGGAAGACGCTGCCCGTGGGCGCGGTGTGGGATTACTACTGCGCCGAGCGCGGCATCCCCGTGGGCGCCGACTGGCTGGAGAAGGCCAGAGGGTACGAAAAGGACGTCACGTCGAAGCGGTAAAAGGCGAGAGGCGCGCGGGCGGAGCCTGTCCGCCCCGGCAGCCCGGCGAGAAATCGCGGAACGGTCAAGACCGTTCCCTACGGCGCGCCGTCAAAGACGCACCCGCCCGCGGCCCCCGGAACGGGCGTCGGGGACGAGGGCGCGCGGAAAACAGAAGATCGGACCGCAGGGGGCCGCCGCGCTGCGGCGGCCCCCTTTTTCAGAAAACCGCGGCCGGGGCCCTCTTGACGGCTCCGGAAGAAGCGTATAGACTATTCGATGAGGTGATACGATGTTAAACGATTTTATCGGGAAAAACAGGGACGCACTGGAAAAATTCTCCGCCATGTCCCGCGAGGCGGGCGCGCGCGCGGACTGGGTGCAGGGCGGCGGCGGCAACACCTCCGTGAAGCTCCCCGGCGGGCTCATGGCCATCAAGGCCTCGGGCTACTGCCTGTCCGACATCCGGCCGGACAGGGCCTACGCCGTGCTCGACTGCGCCGCGCTCAAAAAGTTCTACCTGGATAACGAGCCTGCGCAGCTGTCGGACGTGGAAAAGGAGGGCTCCGCCCGCGCGAAGGCCTGCACGCTCGAGGTCGAGGGAATGGACGCGCTGCGCCCCTCCGTCGAGGCGGGCTTCCACTCGCTGCTCAAGAGCTTCGTCTGCCACACGCACAGCGTCTACGCGAATCTCGTCTGCTGCTCCCGGGAGCTGACCCAGCTCGCCGACAGGGCGTTCGCGGGCGCGGACTACGCCTGGGGCTGGGTGCCCTACACCGATCCCGGCGCGCGGCTGACCTTCGCCATCCGCGACGAGCTGCGCAGAGTCGAGCGGCTGACGGGCCGCGAGCCCGCCGTCCTTCTCATGCAGAACCACGGCCTCATCGTCCACGACGACGACCCGGACCGCTGCCTCGCGATCAGCCGCGACGCCAACGAGCGCCTGGCCGCGCAGTTCGGCCTGGCGGCCGACTCGTTCCCCGAGGTGCGCGTGCGGGCGCGCGCAGACGGCCTTTTTGAAGCCGACACGCCGTTTTTGCGCGACGCGCTCCGCTCCGGCCGCTACACCTGCCGCCAGCTTCTGGACGAGCCGCTCTACCCCGACCAGATCGTCTTTCTGAACGGCACGTTCTTCATGGACAGGGCCGGCGCGCCCGAGGCGGGCACCTGCGTCGCCGACAGCAGGACCGGCGCGCTGCTTTTCAACATGGACGGCGGCAAGGCGCTCGTGCTCGCGCAGACGCTCGCGGCCGTGATGTTCGTCATGGACCACATCGCGGAGAAGGGCCTCACGCTCTCGACCATGGGCGAGGCCGGCAAGGCCTTCATCGCCAACTGGGAGAGCGAAAAATACCGCAAGTCCCTCGCCGGGAAGAAAGGATAAGCCATGAAAAATCTGCTGGCGTTCGATCTCGGCGCGAGCAACGGCCGCGCCATCCTCGGCCGCTTCGACGGCGAAAAGCTCGAGATGCGCGAGCTGCACCGGTTTGAGAACAACTACGTCGAGATGAACGGCGTCTGCTACTGGGATCTGCCGTATCTCTACAACCAGCTGAAGCTGGGCCTGCTGGCCTTTAAAAACGCGGGCGTGGGCGAGCTCGACTGCTTCGGCATCGACACCTGGGGCGTCGACTACGGTCTGCTCGACGAGAACGGGCAGCTGCTCGGCAACCCGCGCGCCTACCGCATGGGCGTGGACGCCGACATGCAGGCCGTGTGGAAGACCGTCGATTTCCCGACGCTCTTCGCGCGCACCGGCATCGCGAGCCTCAACTTCAACACCGTCTATCAGCTCTACCGCCGCAGACGCGAGAACGACGCCGCGCTGCGCGAGGCCCGGACGATGCTGATGCTGCCCGATCTGCTGGGCTATTTCCTCACGGGCGAAAAGAAGTCCGAGTACACGAACGCCACGACCTCGATGCTCTACAACCCCACCAAAAAGGACTGGGACCGCGAGACGATCCGCGCGCTCGGCCTGCCGGAGGGCATGTTCACGCCGCTCGACCGCGCGGGCCAGCTGCGCGGCCGCCTGCGCCCGGAGCTCGCGCGCGAGCTGGGGCTCAACGAGGCCGCCTTCGCGGCCGTCGGCACGCACGACACGGCCTCCGCCGTGGCGGCGATCCCCGGCAGCGGCAGCTTCGCGTTCTGCTCGTCGGGCACCTGGTCGCTCTTCGGCGTCGAGACGGACGAGCCGATCCTGACGCCCGCCGTGCGCGACGCGAACTTCTCCAACGAGGGCACCATCCAGGGCGGCTTCCGGCCGCTCAAGAACATCATGGGCCTGTGGCTCATCCAGGAGTGCCGCCGCGACTGGATCCGGGCCGGGACGAAATATTCCTGGGACGAGATCGTGCGCGAGGCCGAGAAGGCCGCGCCGCTCGCCTGCATCATCGACCCCGACAGCGGCGAATTCTTCAGGGGCGGCGAGATGGTCGAAAAGATCCGGGCCTTCTGCCGCAGGACCGGCCAGAGGGCGCCCGAGAGCGTCGGAGAAGTCTCCCGTTGCATTTACGAGTCGCTTGCGTTAAAATATCGGTGGGCGCTCGAGCGGCTGGAGCAGATCAAGGGCCGGCGCATCGACACGCTCAACATCGTGGGCGGCGGCATCCAGAACAAGCTGCTCAACCAGATGGCGGCCGATTCGATCAGCCGCCCCGTCGTGACCGGCCCCGTCGAGGGCGCGGCCATCGGCAACCTGCTCGCCCAGGCCATGGCGCTGGGCGAACTGCGGAACGTGGACGAGCTGCGCGCGGTCGTCCGCCGCTCCGAGCAGGTGGAGACTTACGAGCCGCACCATACCCCCGAGTGGGACGCGGCCTACGGAAAGCTCCTGTCCTTTCTGAAATAAATCTCCGCGTGCCGCACAGGAGGCGCTTATGAACATTCAGTACATCCATCCGGCAGACCAGCTCGTCATGTTTATGCAGCGGATCTATGACAAGGGACTCACCACCATGTCGGGCGGCAACCTCTCGATCATGGACAACGACGGCAACATCTGGATCACCCCCGCCGGCGTGGACAAGGGCACCCTGACCCGCCGCGACATCATCTGCGTGAAACCCGACGGCACGGTGATCGGGCCGCACAAGCCCTCCTCCGAGCTGCCGTTCCACATCTCCGTCTACAAGATGCGGCCCGACCTGCACGCCGTGCTGCACGCGCATCCGCCCGCGCTGGTGGCGTTCTCGATCGTGCGCCGCCTGCCCGACCTCGATCTCATCCCGACCGTGCGCCGCGTCTGCCCCGAGGTGCGCATCGCGACCTACGCGGTGCCGGGCAGCGACGAGCTGGGCGAGAACGTCGGCAAGGTGTTCGCCGAGAACTGCGACATCGCGATCCTCGAGAACCACGGCGTCTGCGTCGGCGCGCCCGACATGTTCACGGCCTTCCAGCGCTTTGAGACGCTCAACTACACGGCCTCGCTCGAGGTGCTGGCCTCCAAGGTCGGCCTCGTGCAGGAGCTGCCGCAGGACGCCTACCGGCTGAGCGAGACGAACTACCATCTCAAGATGGACGACTTCATCCCCAACAGCCACTCGCCCGAGGAGCTGGCCGCCCGCCGCGACATGATCACCCTCATCCGCCGCTCGTACAAGATGGGCCTGTTCACCGCGACCCACGGCACCTACTCCGTGCGCCTGGCCGACGGGAGCTTCCTCATCACCCCGTTCAACCGCGACCGCGCGTATCTGGAGGAGGACGACCTCGTCCGCGTCAAGGCCGGCATGAAGGAGCTGGGCAAGACCCCGTCCCGCGCCGTGCACCTGCACGAGCTCATCTACCAGAACAACCCCGACATCCACGCGATCCTGCTGGCCCACCCCGTGCACGCGATGGCCTTCGCCGTGACCGACGCCGCGTTCGACGCGCGCACGATCCCCGAGAGCTACATCCTGCTGCGGGACGTCAAGAAGCTGCCCTACAAGGAGATCTACACGCACCCGGACAAGATGTCCCGGGAGCTCAGCGAATCGTCCCCGGCCGTCATGGTCGAGAACGACTGCGTGATCGTGACGGGCGGAACGCTGCTGCAGGCGTTCGACCGGCTGGAGGTCATGGAGTCCACCGCGCATTCGATCATCGACTCTCTGGAGGTGGGCGACATCGTCCACATCACGGACGCCGAGATCGCGGATCTCAAAAAGGCGTTTAATCTGAAAGACTGAACAGAAAAAGCCGCCCCCGAGGCACAGCCTCGGGGGCGGCTTTTGCGCGCGTCCCGTTCTCATCTTTGCAGGGGCGGGTCTTGACCCGCCCGCCGGTACCCCGTCCGGTTCGCGGAACGGTCAAGACCGTTCCCTACGGGTACAGCGAATCGGCGGTTCGGGAACATCGCGGTGCGCCGAATCGGCGCGTGCAAAATCGGGCGGGGCGCAAAACGGCGGGGCGCATCGCGCCCCGCCGCCGGAACCCTTTTTAATACTGGAAGCAGCTGCCGCCGACGAATTCGCGCACGATCGAATCGAGCGGAACGTACTCGGTGTGCAGGGGCGGCAGGCTGTTGACGACGTCCATGAGCACCGTCAGCCCGTGCGCCTCGATGAAGGCCGGGTCGAGCTCCTCCTGGTACTGCGGGATCTCCTTGAGATATTTGGCCAGGATGCAGAGCTCGTAGTCGTGGAAGGTGTCGATGTGGATGGAGGCGTTCGGCTTGTTGGGCGCAATGTACTGCACCTCGCCGCGGTCGACGCTCTGCGCGCGCTCGATCGTGTCGCGCATCGAATGGCCGCGGCCGCGGTAGTCGCGGATCATGCGGCGCGCGACGCGGATCTGCTCCGGGCGGACGATGCGGTCGTCGTTCGTGATGATGCGCGTGCGCGGCGCGACGTAGACGCCCGTGGCGCGGTCGCGGATGACGTCGAAGATGAGCGGGTTGAGCATGTGGATGCCCTCGGCGATGATGACGGCGTCCTTGCTGCCCTGCATCGGGTTGTAGCCGCCCGTGCGGCCGTTCACGAAGTCGTACCAGGGGATCTGCGCCTCCTTGCCGTCGTGGAGCTCCTCGATGCACTGCACGAGCTGCTTCACGTTCACGCAGTAGGGCGACTCCCAGTCCTTGGCCTCGGGCGGGCGGTCGTCCAGGGCGAGAAAGAAGTTGTCCATGCTGAGCAGGCACACCTTCACGCCCAGGTTCTCCAGATACGCCTTGAGCCGCATGGCGGTCGTGGTCTTGCCGGAGCCGGACGGGCCCGTGAGCGCGACGAACGGCTTCTGGTCCTTGGCGTTCAGGATGGAGGCCGCCGCGGCGCTGATCTTGTCGTGAAAGACCTCCTCGCAGCGCAGCACGAACTGCGTTTCGTTTTTCATCGCATAGGTGATGTTTTCCAGATCGATAACACGCATATCCATACTTCCTTTCGGATGGTTTTGTTCAGAAGGTGGCGGAGGTCTGCAGCGCCTCGTCGCGCCGGCGCATGAGCTCGCGCCAGGCGAAGACGTAGCAGACGATGTGCGCCGCGCTCGTGACGATCCAGCTCACGGGGTACGACGCGTAGAGCACCGACAGCTCTCGGTGCGCGGCGAAGACGGTGACGATCCAGACGATGCGCAGTCCGCAGGCCCCGATGGCCGTCACGAACATCGGCAGCCACGACTTGCCGAGCCCGCGGATCATGCCGCAGCAGACGTTCATCATGCCGCAGGTGAAGTAAACCGCGCTGACCCAGCGGATGCGCACCATGCCGAAGGCGATCACGTCCCGGTAGGTGGGGTCGGCGCGCGAAATGTAGATGCTCAGAAGCTGCGGGCCGAAGAGCAGGCAGATCGCGCACATCGGCAGGCCGATGGCGAGCGCGGTCACGACGCAGCTCCGGTAGATCTTCCCGATGCGCTCGTATTTGCCGGCGCCGAGATTCTGGCTCGTGAAGGTGATGGCGGCCTGGGCGACGGCGTCCATGCCGTTGTTGATGAAGGAATCGAGGCTCGCGGCCGCGGCGTTGCCCGCGATGGCGCTCGCGCCGAAGGAGTTGACCGCGCCCTGGATGATGACGTTCGAGATGTTGAAGACGATGCTGGTGAGCCCGGCCGGCAGGCCGATGGCCACGATCTGCCGCGTCTCGTCCCGGTACAGCCGCAGCTCGCGCAGGCGCAGGCGGCAGAGCCCCTCGGCCCGGAACAGCAGCAGCAGCACGAGCGCGAGGGAGATGTACTGCGAAATGACGGTCGCGATGGCGACGCCCGCGACGTCGAGCCGGAAGACGATCACGAACAGCAGGTTCAGAAACACGTTCACGACGCCGGAGATCGTGAGATAGAGAAGGGGCCGCCTGGTGTCGCCGAAGGCGCGCAGCACGGCCGCGCCGAAGTTGTAGACGAGCGCGGCGGGCACGCCGAGGAAATAGATGCGCAGGTACTGGGCTGCGAGCGGCAGCACCTCGTCCGGCGTCTGCATGAGCCGGAGCAGCGGCACGGAGAGCCACAGGCCCAGCCCCAGCACCGCGACGCCCAGGATCGCGCTGAGCGCGATGGAGCAGTGGACGGAGCGGCGGACGTGCTCGTCCTGGCGGCAGCCGATGTAGCGCGCGACCAGGATGTTCGCGCCGATGGACAGGCCGATGAACGCGCCGACGAGCAGGTTGATGAGCGCGGAGGTGGAGCCCACCGCCGCGAGCGAGCGGCTGCCCGAGAACTTGCCGACGACGATGACGTCGGCGGCGTTGAACAGCAGCTGCAGGATGCCCGTCGCGGCGAGCGGCAGGGAGAACCGGACGATTTTCGGGAAGATGCTCCCGTGCGTCATGTCGACGCTTTCAATTTTTGCCATGTAATTACCTCAAAACGCGGGGCCGAGGGCGGCGAGTTCGGATGAGAAGGGGAGCCAGAAGCCCTCCCGGGGCGGCAGGCGGAAGAAATCCATCGGCTCGCCCGTCTGCGGGTGCGAAAAGCCGAGGCGGCAGGAGAAGAGCGCGAGCGGGCCCTCGCTCTGCGCGCCGTATTTGCGGTCGCCCGCGAGGGGCCAGCCGCGCGAGGAGAACTGCGCGCGGATCTGGTGCGTGCGCCCCGTCTCGAGGCAGATGCGCGCGAGCGCGAGGCCGTCCTTTTCCGCGGCGACGCGGTAGCGCAGAGAGGCGGGCCGGACGTCCTTTCCGGGGGCGGCGGCCGTGACGGTTTTGTTCCGCGCGCGGTCGCGCGCGAGCAGATCCTCCATGCGGCCGCACGCGGGCTCGGGCGAGCCCTCGCAGACGGCGAGATACTCCTTGGTGAACGCGCGGCCGCGCACCTGCTCGGACAGAAGCGACGCCGCGGCGCGCGAGCGCGCGAAGACCATAAGGCCCGAGGCCGTGCGGTCGAGCCGGTGGACGGTGCGCACGCAGGCGTGCTCGTCGCCGAGCCAGGCGCGCAGCAGCGAGGGCATCCCGCCGGGCTCGTCGGTCGAGAGGACGCCCGCGGGCTTGACGCAGACGAGAATTCGGTTGTCGGAATAGAGAATATCCATGATGAAAACCAATAAGAGGAAGAGGTGAAGGGTCGGGACGCGCCTACGCGCGCAGAAGGGACAGAAGAAGCGGCAGCGCGCGGTAGTCGGGCAGGACGGCGCAGAGGCCGGGCTCTTTCTGCAGAGCCGCCCGGTCCAGCGTGCCCGCGAGAGCCGCGACGCGCGCGCCGGAGCGCCGCGCGGCCTCGAACCCGGCGGGGGAGTCCTCGAAAATGAGCGTGTCGGCCGGCGCGGCGCCCAGCCGGCGCATGGCCGCGAGGAAGATCGCGGGGTCGGGCTTGCCGGGCAGCTCCGGCGTGCGGCAGACGACCTCGCCGCGCGAAAACCAGCGCGCCAGACCGAGAATCTCAAAATACCGATCCATGTTCCGCTCGCTCGCGGAGCTCGCGATCGTGTACGGCTCGCCGCGCTCGCGCAGCGCCTGCAAAAACGCCTCCGCGCCCGGGACGAGGCGGAACGCGGGGTCCCGGCGGCAGAGGGAGAAATAGAGCTCCTCCTTCCGGCGGGAGCACGCCTCGGCCTCGGCCGGGCTCACGGGGCGGCCCGCCAGCAGCGGCGCGGTGGAGACGTTGTCGAGCCCGCTCAGGCGGGCGGCGTATTCCTCCGCCGTGACGCCGCGGCCGTAGAGCGCGCGGGCGGCGGCGTCCCACGCGCGCACCTGGATGGGCGTGTCGAAGACGAGCGTGCCGTTAAAATCGAAGATAACTGCCATGATCCCTCCGCAAGAGCCGATAATCCTTATTATTATATACCTCCTTTGTCAAGAAGGCAACCGCGCGGCGGGGGAGGATTTCCGCGCGCGGAAATCGCGGCCTTAATAATTCTTAAAATGCCCCCGATACGGGCAAAGATATGGTACAATGTCGGCAAATGATACTGGAAAATCTGGGGGCATGGCTATGGAAGAGAACATTCGGATCCTGGTGGTGGACGACGAGCCGGACATCCGGCGCATCATCCGCATTCTGCTCGAGAACCGGGGCTATACGGCGGCGGAGGCCCCGAACGGCCGCGCGGCCGTGGCCTACGTGCAGGCGCACCCCGACGTCGATCTCGTGCTGATGGACATCATGATGCCCGACCTCTCCGGCATCGAGGCCAGCCGCGCCATCCGCGAGCTCTGCCCCGCGCCGATCCTCTTTCTCACGGCGCGCACGCAGGAGAAGGACAAGCAGGAGGCCTACCAGTCGGGCGGCGACGACTATCTCGCCAAGCCCTTCTCCCACGCGGAGCTCATTATGAAGGTCGAATCGCTGCTGCGGCGCTACCGCGTCTACAAGGGCAAGACCGACGGCACCGTGCTGCGCGAGGACATCCTGCTCGACGAGGCGTCGCACCGCGTGCTGCGCGGCGGCGAGGCCATGGAGCTCACCGAGACCGAGTTCGAGATCCTGCACTTTCTCGCGGAGAACCGGGGCAAGGTCGTCTCGGTCGAGAAGATCTACGAGGGCGTCTGGCATGAAAAATACATGCCCTCGTCCACGAACACCGTCATGGTGCACATCGTGAACCTCCGCAAAAAGCTCGAGGAGGACCCTGCCAACCCGCGGCTCATCCGCACGGTCTGGGGAAAGGGGTATCAGATTGACTAAGAAGCGGAAATTTATCCCGCTGCACCTCAAGCTGCTCTGCGTCATGCTGGCGGGGCTCGTCTGCGCGTTCGGCGTGTATTTCCTCACGCTCTGGGCGTCCGGCGCGCTGATCGACCGCTTTTACATGAGCGACGACGCCGTGCGCGCGCGCAATCTCGCCACGGTCGAGCAGCTGCAGAGCTATGTGCAGGATCAGAATCTCGCCTCGCGCGACACCGACGCGATCGCCCGCTGGACGATCGAGAAGAAGGACATCTACGTCCTTCTCTACAAGGACCAGCATCTGGCGCTCGAGTCCGGCTGGAGCGGCATCGACAGCAGCGCCTCGGTCGGCGAGGAGAATCTCAGCGACATGCCCTCCGTGAGCGCCTATCCGGTCTGCTTCCGCGACGGCGTGTTCCAGGCCGTCATCTACGACTACTCCGAGTCGCACCTCTACACGATCGCGGAGCTCGTCTCGATCGTCTTTTCCTGCGCGGTGTTCGCGCTTTTGCTGCTGCTCTACAACCGGCGCATCACGCGCTCGATCGTCTCCATTTCGAGGGAGGTGCAGCAGATCGGCCAGGGCAACCTGCAGCTGAGCCTGCAGAGCCGCGGCAACGACGAGCTCTCGCAGCTCACGGCCAGCGTCGAGTCCATGCGCCGCTCGCTTCTCGAGAAGACCGGGCAGGAGCAGCAGGCGCTGCAGAAGAACAGCGAGCTCATCACAGCCATGTCGCACGATTTGCGCAACCCGCTCACGGCGCTGCTGGGCTATCTCGATCTGGCCAAAAACCGGCAGTACCGCTCGCAGGAGGAGCTCGAGCAGTATATCGACGCCTGCTACGACAAGGCCGCGCGGCTCAAGACGCTCACGGACGAGCTCTTCCGCTACGCCCTGCTCTTCGGCAACCAGGAGCTGCACATGAACATGCAGGAGTACGACGCGCTCATCCTGCTCGAGCAGCTTCTGAGCGAGCAGTGCGCCACGGTCGAGAGCTGGGGCTTCAAGGTGCACACGATCCTGCCCGAGCGCTCGTTCCGCGTGCAGGCCGACGTGCTCTATCTCAAGCGCGTGCTCGACAATCTCTTCGACAACGTGCGCAAGTACGCCGACCCCGACAAGCCCGTCAACATCGCGGTGCTCATCGAGGACGGGCAGCTGCACATCTGCATCGGCAACAGCGTCGCGCCCAACCCCGGCAAGGTCGAGAGCAACATGATCGGGCTCAAGACCTGCCGCACCATCATGGAGACGATGGGCGGCCGCTTCGCCACCTACGAGGAGCCCAAAAAGTTCACGGCCGAGGTCATTCTGCCCATTCTGCCGGACGAACCGGAAACGCCCCCGGAGTCTTAAGAATTCCTTAAATCCGGGCCCGCGGGGTTTCCATCGGAGATAAATCCTGTTACCATAAGGACCGGAAACCAGAAATTCCCCCGACGGATGAAAAGGAGAACGACATGAAAAAACGGATTTTTGCCCTCGCGCTGGCGCTGACCCTGCTGGCCGGCCTGCTCGCGGGCTGCGGCGGCAAGACCGCCGCCTCCGGCAGCGCGGCCGCGTCGAAGCCCGCCGCCGCAGGCAGCGCCGAGGCCTCGCCCCTCACCGCCAAATACGTCTACACGGCGCAGTATATCGACATGCCCGCCGAGGTGAGCAACGTCAACACCTTCGCGCTCGTGGGCGGCAAGTTCTACTACGCCGCGCAGGTGGCGGACGGCAAGGCCACCTATAAGGACCCCATCTCGAGCGAGAGCTACGACTACGACGTCTATGTGACGAAGCTCTTCGCGCTCGACCTCACGACCGAGCAGTCGCAGCAGCTCGCGGGCTACACGGCCCCGACCGTGCCCGAGGGCGAGCAGGGCGGCGCCAACATCCTCAGCATGGCGCCCGGCAAGGACGACACGCTCTGGGTCTGCGACCAGATCCTCACCTACAAATACAACCTGCCTGAAGACTTCAACGCCGAGACCGACGACATGGGCCAGTACTACGAGGAGGATCTCAACGAGACCCGCCTTCTGCAGCTGGCGGCCGACGGCACCGTGAAGCAGGAGATCCCGATCAGCGGCGCGCCCGAAGAGACGCAGACCGCCACCGCCGCGTCCGCCGATACGTACATGGGCGGCAGCTCGATCTCCAACATCGTGGTCGACGACAACGGCTACATCTACACGACCGACTATCAGAACGTCCGCGTCTACGACCCGCAGGGCAAGCAGCTGTTCTCCCTCGACGTGAGCCAGCAGGGCGGCGATCTGCGCCGCTACAGCGGCACCGAGGTCGGCGTCACGAGCTACGACGAAAACGGCATCAGCTTCCTGCCCATCGACATCGAGACCAAGACCTGGGGCGAGCCCCTCAAGCTGCCGCAGAACGCCTACAGCTTCTACCCCGGCGACGACGCCTACGACCTCTATTACGACTACAACGGCAACATCTACGGCTACGACAAGAAGACCGACACCTCCGAGAAGGTCGTCGACTGGCTCGCCTGCGACGTGGACAGCAACAACCTGCAGAGCTACCAGGTGCTGCCCGACGGCCGCGTGGCCGGCATCCTGACGGACTATTCCGCCGCGGCCGCCGCCTCCGGGAGCGCCTCCGGCAATCCCAGCACGCAGCTCGTCCTGCTCACGAGGACCGAGGCCAAGGACGCCGTCCAGAAGACCGTCCTGACGCTCGCCTGCATGGGCCTCGACTGGAACCTGCGCAGCCAGATCGTCCAGTTCAACCGCACCTCCGACCAGTACCGCATCGAGGTGCAGGACTACTCGGAGTACAACACCGAAAAGGACTACACGGCGGGTCTCACAAAGCTCGGCACCGAGATCCTCGCGGGCAAGGTGCCCGACATGCTCTGCACGAACGGCCTGCCCGTCGAGCAGTACGCGGCCAAGGGCATCCTGACGGACCTGCTGCCGCTCATCGACGCGGACGGCGAGCTCACCCGCGACAGCTTCAACCAGAACGTGATGAACGCCATCCTGACGGACGGCAAGCTCTACGAGATCCCGCAGGGCTTCTACATATCCACCGCGGCCGGGCTCAAGAAGATCGTGGGCGGCTACGACAGCTGGACCTTCGACAGCCTCAAGGACGCCATGACGAAGCTGCCCGAGGGCGCCTCCATCTTCAACGTCATGTACACGAAAAACGACGTGCTGCAGCAGTTCGTGTCGCAGAGCCTGGGCTCCTTCGTGAACTGGGATACCAAGACCTGCACCTTCGGCAGCCCCGCGTTCGTCTCGCTGCTCGAGTTCGCCGGCCAGTTCCCCGACACGTTCGACTCCGAGCACTTCGACTGGCAGAACGACTACCAGGACGACCAGTCCCGCGTGCGCGCGGGCCAGCAGCTGCTCGCGCAGGTTGGCTTCTCGACCTTCAGCGACTTCCAGTATCAGCTGGCGTCCCTGGGCGACGACTGCATGTTCATCGGCATCCCGACCGTGGACGGCCAGAACGGCAGCACCTTCAACCTCGACGGCGGGCTCGCGGTCACGTCGTCCTGCGCCGATCCCGCGGGCGCGTGGAGCTTCATCCGCAGAACGCTCACGGCGGACTACCAGTCGAGCGACAACATGTGGTCGTTCCCGATCAACAACGAGGCCTTCGAGGCCAAGGCCAAGAAGGTCATGACGCCGGTGTACCAGCTCGACGAGAAGGGCCAGCCCGCGCTCGACAAGGACGGCAACAAGATCGAGCAGTCCACGGGCAGCTACGGCTACGCGGACGGCAGCACCGTCGAAATTTACGCCATGAAGCAGGCCGAGTACGACCAGCTCATGCAGATCATCGCGGACACCAAGGTCGTCGCGAGCTACGATCAGAACGTTTTCAAGATCGTCTCGGACGAGGCCGCCGCGTATTTCTCCGGCGAGAAGGACGCGCAGGCCGTGGCCGACCTCATTCAGAGCCGCGCGCAGCTGTACGTTGCGGAGCAGGGATAGGCATTCCGGGCGCGGCGGGGAGACGCGGGCGGGTTTCCCGCCGCGGCCCCGGCCGCGTTCCCGCCATTTTTTCCCGGCAGACATGAAGGAGCAAACGCATGAAAAAACTCTGGGCGAACAGCAACCGGAAGCTCGGCGACTTTTTGCAGTCGATGTGCTTCTCGGGGCCGAGCTTTCTCGGCATGCTGCTGTTCTACGTCGTTCCCTTCGGGGTCGTGGTCTACTACTCGTTCATCGCGGGCGCGATGGACCACAGCTTCGTCGGCTTCCAAAACTATAAAAACGTGCTCGAGAACGGCGCCTACAAGATCGCGGTGCACAATACCGTCGTCTTTTCGGCGCTCTCGGTGCCTCTGGCGGTGGTGCTGTCGCTTCTGATGGCGCTCATGCTCGAGTGCCGCATCCCCTGGAAGAGCCAGTTCCGCACGTTCTTCCTGAGCCCCATGATGGTGCCGGTCGCCTCGATCATCCTCGTCTGGCAGGTGCTCTTCCACGCCAACGGCGTCGTGAACGAGTTCCTCGCCCTCTTCGGCGCGACGGGCATCGACTGGCTCAAGTCCGACTACTGCATGGTCGTCATCGTGGTGCTCTTTCTGTGGAAGAACCTCGGCTACAACATGATCCTCTTCATGGCGGCGCTCAACAACATCCCCAAGACGCTGCTCGAGGTCGCGGAGGTCGAGGGCGCCTCGGCCGGCTACCAGTTCTTCCACATCAAGCTGCGCTACCTCTCGCCGACGGTGCTGTTCGTGACGATCCTCTCGATCATCAACTCGTTCAAGATCTTCCGCGAGGTGTATCTGCTGACCGGAAACTACCCCTACGACAAGCTCTACATGCTGCAGCACTTCATGAACAACATGTTCGCCAACCTCGACTATCAGAAGCTCTCCGCCGCGGCCGTGCTGCTGGCGCTCGTCATCGTGGCGCTGCTGGCCATCCTTTTCGCCGTTGAAAACTGGTTCGGAAAGGACGTGGAGGGATGAAAAAGAAGCGCTATTTCGGCCGCGGCGCCATGACGCTGCTGGCCGCCGTGTTCGCCTTCCTGTTTCTGATGCCGACCGTGCTGACGATCGCGGACTCGTTCATGACGCAGACGGAGCTCACCGCCGACTATGGCCAGGTGTTCTCCAACGCCGCGGACGGCAAGAGCTACATCTCCAAGAAGGTCGTGCTCAAGTTCATCCCCGACAAGGTGAGCTTTTCACAGTATCTGACGATCCTCTTTAAAAGCCCCGACTACCTGCTCAAATTCTGGAACAGCGTGATCCTCGTCGTGCCGATCGTGCTTCTGCAGCTGCTCGTCGCCTCGGTGGCGGCCTACGGCTTCACGCGGTGGCGCGGCAGGGTGCGCGACGCCATCTTCTTCGCCTACGTGATCCTGATGCTCATGCCCTATCAGGTGACGCTCGTGCCGAACTACCTCGTGAGCGACTGGCTCGGCATCCTCAACACCCGCTGGGCGGTCATCCTGCCCGGCGCGTTCGCGCCGTTCTCGGTGTTCCTGCTCACGAAGTTCATGCGCCGCATCCCCGTCTCGCTCATCGAGTCGGCCAAGCTCGACGGCGCCAGCGAGTGGCACGTGTTCTGGGACATCTGCCTGCCGCAGTGCCGCAGCGCGCTCTACTCCATCGCCATCCTCGTCTTCATCGACAACTGGAACATGGTCGAGCAGGCGCTCATCCTGCTGCCGAACGCGGACGCGCAGCCGCTGTCCGTGTTCCTCTCCACGATCAACACGGGCGAGGTCGGCATCGCCTTCGCGGCCGCCGTCATCTACATGGTGCCGGGTCTGCTGCTGTTTTTGCACGGCGAGGCGTATCTCGTCGAGGGCATCACCTATTCCGGCTCCGTGAAAGGATAAGACGGCCGCCGGAAAAACAGATTTACAATGGATCTGCGAGGCATTTTCGGAAAGCTGGAGGATTATCAATATGGAAACACAAGTCAAAAAACGAGAATGGGTCAAGACCGCCGCGATCATCTTCCTGGCGGTGCTGCTCGTGCTGACCTTCTTCTCGCAGACGATCATGAACCGCTCCCTGCCCGAGGCGGCGACCGCGGCGGCCCAGTCCGGCACGATCAACGCCAAGATCCGCGGCAGCGGCACCGTGAGCGCGAACGAGGTCTACAACGTCACGATCAGCCAGACGCGCAAGATCGCCTCCGTCATGGTCAAGGTCGGGCAGACCGTCGCGGCGGGCGACGTGCTCTTCACGCTCGAGGAGCAGGAGTCCGACGAGCTCAAGCAGGCCCAGACCGACCTCGAGACGCAGGAGGTCAACTACCAGAAGAGCCTGCTCTCGCTGTCCAACACCGCGGCCCAGTCGAGCCACGACGTGCAGAAGGCGCGCAACGCCTACAACGACGCCCTGGCCGTCTACAACCAGTACAGCACGATGGACTCGACCAAGCTGGCGGCGGCGCTGGCCTCCGCGCAGGTGAAGCTCAAGGCCGTGCAGAAGCAGAGCACCGACGCCCAGCAGGCGTACACCGACGCGTCCTCCGCCAAGGAGTACACGGACGCCCAGGCCACCGTGACCGATCTGCAGGGGCAGATCAAGACGCTGGAGGCGTCCGTCGCGGACTATAAGAGCCAGCTCGCCGACCTCTCCGCGGGGACGAGCGGCACGTCCAGCGTCACGGCCATCCAGCGGCAGATCGCGGACAAGCAGACCGCCCTCAACGCCGCGCAGGACACGCTGGCGAGCGACAAGGTGCTGTATCAGAGCAATTACGACAGCCTGCTCGCGCTGGCGGGGAGCGACACCGTCGCCGCCGCCTGGGCCAAGGACACCGACGTGCTGGCGCAAAAACTGCTGGAGGCCAGCGTTGTAAGCAGCAGCGGCGGCAGTTCGTCCGGCGGCAGTTCGTCGGCTTCCCTCAGCCCGGCAAAGCAGATGGCCGAGGATTACGCTCTGGCCTACAAGACTCTGACGGCCGACCAGACCGCCATCGACACGATCAACACCGACATTTCCCGTCTTCAGCAGGACCTCTCCGTGGCCAGCATGGACGCGGACAGCGCGCGGCTGAAGCTCCAGCAGAAGCTCGACCAGGCCGATTCCGACCTCACGGCCGCGCAGCAGCAGCTCAAGACCGCGCAGGACGCCGTCTCGGGCTACGAGACGACCGTCAAGCGCCTCAAGCAGGCCGCCTCCGACGCCGCGCAGGCCGCCTCCGACCAGCAGACCGTCGTCGACAATCTGACGAACGCCTCCACCGCCGCCGAGACCGTCAAGACGACCCGCCAGGCGCTCGAGGATCTCGTCTTCGCCCAGAGCCTCGGCTCGTCCGACAGCGTCGACCTGCAGGCCGCGAAGGACGCCATCGCCAAGCAGGAGGAGCTCGTCAAAAAGCTCACCGCCAACGCCGACAACGTGAACGTCACGGCCAAGGTCGGGGGCGTCATCGGCACCATCAACGTGCAGGCCGGCGGCTCCATCGGCGCCGACAGCCCGCTCTGCACGATCAACGAGACCGACCGCGGCTACACGCTCAAGATCTCCGTCACGAACGACCAGGCCAAGCAGGTCAAGATCGGCGACCCCGCCGACCTCGTCAACTACTGGGGCGGGGACATCACGGCCAAGCTCGAGTCGATCGCGAACGACCCGCAGAACCCCGGCAAGAACAAGCTGCTCGTGTTCCGCCTCTCGGGCGACGGCCTCGAGCCCGACACAAATCTGACGCTCTCGATCGGCCAGAAGAGCGCGAACTACGACACGCTCGTGCCGAACGCGGCGGTGCGCTCCGACAACAACGGCTCGTTCGTGCTCGTCGTGGTCGCCAAGAGCAGCCCGCTCGGCAACCGCTACACCGCCACCCGCGTGAATGTGCAGGTGCTCGCCTCCGACGACACCAACACGGCCGTCTCCGGCCTCACGCAGGGCGACTTCGTCGTCACGACCTCGACCAAGCCGATCGAGGCCGGCACCCAGGTCAGGCTGGTGGACAACGGATGAGCGGGAAGTTTGCAAAAAAGACCGCGCGCCCGCCGCTCTCCGGCCGGACGCGGTTCCTCCTCATTCTGAACGCGGCGTTTGTGCTGCTCGCGGCCCTCTTCGGCGCGAAGCTCTCGCAGGCGACGCACCGGCTCATCACGCAGAGCGCGGCGGAGGTCTGGCGCGGGGACAGCGACATGCGCTTCGCGCAGGTCTCGTGCTTCCTGCCCGCCGACCAGACGAAGACCGAGGCCGACATCCAGAGCTTTCACCAGACGCTCGACGCCGAGATGGTCACGGCCTCGCTCACCGCGCCCGAGGGCGGCAGCCTCTACGACGACGCCTGGTCGGGCAAGGCGACGCTCTCGATCGAGGGCAAGCGCGGCAGCGTCAGCGTCAAGACGCTCGGCGTGGGCGGGGATTTCTTCCTGTTCCACCCGCTCGTGCTGCGCTCGGGCAGCTATCTCACCGCGAAGGACTTCATGCAGGACCGGGTCGTCCTCGACGAGGAACTGGCCTGGTCGCTCTTCGGCAGCTACGACGTGGCGGGACAGACCGTCACGATCGGCGGCCGGCCGTATCCCGTGGCGGGCGTCGTCCACCGCGAGAGCGACTCCGCCACCAAAAAGGCGTACCAGGACGGGCCGGGCATGTTCATGAGCTACGGCGCGCTGAACGCCATCCAGAAGACCGGCATCGACTGCTACGAGGTCGTGATGCCGAACGTCGTCTCGGGGTTCGCCAGCCAGCTCGTCTCGGAGAAGTTCGCGGGCATCGCCTCCGCGGGCGACACCTCCGGCGGGGCGTCCGGCTCAACCGGCACCGCCGGGTCGGGCGCCGCGGCCGCCGCGGCGGCGACGTCCGTTCCGACGACGGCCGGCACCGCGCAGCCCGTCGTGGTCGAGAACTCGAACCGCTTTTCGCTCGGGAATCTGTTAAAAGTGCAGCGCAATTTCGGCGTGCGCTCGATGAACGAGAACGGCATCCTCTATCCCTACTGGGAGAACGCCGCCCGGCTCACCGAGGACTACGCGGCCCTGTGGCTGCTGCTGCTCAGTCTCAGCTGCCTGTGCCCGCTCGTGTGCGCGGTGGTCCTGATCGTCCGGTATGTGAAAAAGGGCGTCCGCTACGCGCAGGAGGTCATCCCCGAGAAGATCGAGGAGAAGGTCGAGGAGGAAAAGGAGAAACACTACACGAGGACCGGAATCTGAACAAGCGCAGACGCGCGCCGCCCGTCCCGGGCCGGCGCGCGTCTTTGCGCCCGGCGAATATGCGCCCGCCGTAACCCCGTCTTTTTTCGCGGAACGGTCAAGACCGTTCCCTACGGGCCGATGCGAAATTCCGCATGTCCCCGTAGGGCGGGGGCTTGCCCCCGCCGCAATTTCCCGTACAGATCACAATTGCGCGGCACGGCCGGAGGCCGGGAACGCGCACGGTAATGTGTAGGGCGAACGCGGCCCGCAGATTACGGAGGATAGGATTCCAAAGGGAAGGGCGGCTTTGTAAACAGTAGAATCCAATCAAAACAGGAATCCTGTTTTGATATGGATTCTTGTGGGACGTGTTTTGTGCTGAAAGCACAAAACGCAGCACGGCGCAGCCGGGCGTTCCCAAATTGAAATTAATTTCAATTTGGGAGCAGTATCAAAGCCCTTCCCTTTGGCGTGCCTTTCTTCCGATTCTTTCCGCACGAGCGGAAAGAATCGGCCCCCGGAGGGACGGACAAGCCGCCGAATCCCGCCGGGGCACCCCGGGCGGCTCGCCGCCCCGGCACAGGCAAACGACGCCGTATCCCGCGGGCGGATCATATCCGCCCCTACGGAGCATCGAATCGGCATGTGCGAAATTGCGGAACGGTCAAGACCGTTCCCTACAGTCCGGCGCGAATTCCCCCATCCCCCGCAAAATTCCGCCCCTCCCCCTCCCCGCAAAAAATCGCCGCCCCGGGAAGCCTCCCGGGACGGCGAACTTACCAAATTCGATTCCGAATCTACAGCACCTTCGACAAAAAGTCCTGCAGCCGCTCGCTCTGCGGGTGGTCGAAGATCTCCTCCGGCGTGCCCTCCTCGACGAGCCTGCCGTCGGCCATGAACAGCACCCGGTCCGCGACCTCGCGCGCGAAGGCCATCTCGTGCGTGACGACGACCATGGTCATCCCCTCGTGCGCGAGCTCCTTCATGACCTCCAGCACCTCGCCGACCATCTCGGGGTCGAGCGCGGAGGTCGGCTCGTCGAAGAGCATCACGTCGGGCTCCATCGCGAGCGCGCGCACGATGGCCACGCGCTGCTTCTGCCCGCCGGACAGCTGGCTCGGGTACGCGCCCGCGCGGTCGGCCAGCCCGACGCGGTCCAGCAGCTCGAGCGCCTTCTTCTCGGCCTCGGCCTTCGTCTTGTGGTGCAGCGTCATGGGGGCGATCGTCATGTTTCTGAGCAGCGTCATGTGCGGAAAGAGGTTAAAATGCTGGAACACCATGCCCATTTTCTGGCGGTGGAGGTTCAGATTGCACTTCTTGTCCGTGATGTCGACGCCCTCGAAGAACACCTGCCCGCCGGTGGGGATCTCGAGCAGGTTGAGGCAGCGCAGGAAGGTCGACTTGCCGCTGCCGGAGGGGCCGATCACGACCACGACCTCGCCGCGGCGGATCTCGGTCGAGACGCCGTCGAGCGCGCGGATGGAGCCCTCCTTGAAGTGCTTCTGCAGGTTGTCCGTGCGGATCAAAATATCAGTGGTCACTGTTGCGCAGCCTCCTTTCGAGCCGTCCGACGAGCCAGGTGAAGAACATCACGAGCACGAGGTAGACGAGCGCGACCGCGATCAGCGGCATGAACGCGGAGTAGGTGCGGCCGCGGATGATGTCGCCGCCCTTGGTGAGCTCGGTCACGGCGACGTAGCCGGCGACGGAGGTCTCCTTGAGCAGGGCGATGAACTCGTTGGCGAGCGCGGGCAGCACGTTTTTGAACGCCTGCGGCACGATGATGTAGCGCATCGTCTGCACGTAGCCGAAGCCGAGCGAGCGCCCGGCCTCCATCTGGCCGCGGTCGATGGACATGATGCCGCCGCGGATGATCTCGGCGACGTAGGCGCCGGAGTTGATGCCGAAGGAGAGCATCGCGATGGCGACGCCGTTGTTGGACGAGGCGAAGATGACGTAGTAGATGATCATGAGCTGCACGAGCACCGGCGTGCCGCGGATGATCGTAAGGTAGATCTCGGCGATGACGTTGAAGAATTTCAGAAGGCCGCGGCCGAAGCCGGGGCGCATCGTCTCGCTGTTCTGATCCCAGGTCGCGCGGACGGTGGCGATGAGCGTGCCGATCACGATGCCGATGAGCACGGCGACGACGGTGATCTTGAGCGTGTTGCCGAGGCCGGTCGCGAGATAGCGCCAGCGGTTGTCGTCGATGAAGTTCAGGGTGAACTCCGCCTGGATTTTAGCGAACCAGTCAGCCAAAGGCTTCCCCTCCCAGTGAAAAATTTTTGTTGTGGTCTCTCAAAAGGTCTCCCGCGCCGTAGGGGCGGAAACTATCCGCCCGCGGGATGCGGTTTCGTTTCCCGGTGCCGGGGCGGCGAGCCGCCCGGGTTACCCCGGCGGGATTTGCCGGCTTGTCCGTCCCTCCGGGGGCCGATTCTTTCCGCTCGTGCAGAAAGAATCGGAAGAAAGGCACGCCAACGGGAAGGGCTTTTTACAAAGCCGCCCTTCCCTTTGGATTCCCATCCTCCGTAATTTGTTACAGATGCGCGCCTCACCCATTACCGTGCGCGAGCCCGGCCTCCGGCCGTGCCGCGCATTTGTGATGTGTGTGGGAAATCGCGGCGGGGGCGAGTGGAATTTCGCATCGGCCGTAGGGAACGGTCTTGACCGTTCCGCAAAAAAGGACGGGGTTACGGCGGGCGGGTCAAGACCCGCCCCTACAGGAACGGGGGACGAGGTTACGCGGGCGGATAGTATCCGCCCGGCGATACGGGACGCACCGCCGAATACGCACACCGACATTCCCGAACGGGTGCGATTGCGCGGCACGGCCGGAGGCCGGGCTCGCGCACGGTAATCAGCAAAGCGAACGCGGCCTCCAAATTTCGGAGGATGGGATTCCAAAGGGAAGGGCGGCTTTGTGCAAAGCCCTTCCCTTTGGCGTGCCTTTCTTCCGATTCTTTCCGCACGAGCGGAAAGAATCGGCCCCCGG
>Ga0183095_10557_pt2 | contig 47256 bp, 36 predicted proteins | sample BioMet4_FD_130346 | JGI IMG/M metagenome (GOLD analysis project Ga0183095, IMG submission 130346) | Microbial communities from bioreactor (seeded with sewage sludge) at LBNL, California, USA - Biofuel metagenome 4 (v2) (version 3) | ecosystem: Engineered > Bioreactor > Anaerobic > Unclassified ...
ACATACCAACAAGATAAGGATCGCCTGATTACCCTGACCCTCCTCATCCTTAGAGATACCGGCCCAATCATACGAGAATCCATGGGGCAAATTATTATCTGCCACCTTCTGAATAGCCTCAATAGCTTGTCCACTACTATAGCCCGGCGCTGGAGAGCCGCTAACCTCGGAAGAGTTGTACAGGTTGTGTCGGGTTATCTCACTCATACCATAGACTTTCTCTAGATGCATAAAGTCTGCGTAGGGAACCATCTCCCCCTGATCATTTTTGACTGATAACTTCATCAAGTCCTTAGGGAATGCACGATATTCTGGTTCGGCCTGCACGATGACCTTGTAGGGTTTACCGAATCTAATGAATCCCGTCTCGTAATCACTACCTATTAAGGTCGACAAATTGTCCATTGCAGAACCTAAGGTTACACCTTTTTTCTCCTCAAGATCATTGTCCACACGGAGCATGTATTGAGGGTAACTTGCCGAATAGAAAGTAAAGGCAGACCCAATGGCAGGCTCCTTGTTCAGGGCTGTCACAAAGTCTTTGCTCACCTTTTCCATCTGATGATAGTCATTGTTGCCTGTTTTGTCCAATAGACGCAATTCAAATCCTGAGGCAGCGCCATAGCCAGGAATTGATGGTGGTTGGAAAAACTCTATGTTGGCAGACGTAATCGATCGGCTCTTCTCTTCAAGATTAGCAATGATTTCCTTAGCCGAATGCTTACGGTCTTTCCAATCTTTCAAGTTGATTAAACATGAACCGGAGTTAGCACTAGTACCTTCGGTAAGTATCTCATAACCTGCAAGTGATGATACAGACTCCACTCCCTCCTCATTCTTTGCAATATCCAACAATTGACGTGCAGCTGTATTGGTTCGTTCAATGGTGGAACCAGGAGGTGTCTCAATAACTGCATAAACCATTCCCTGGTCTTCTTCGGGGATGAAACCGGAAGGCAAATGTAGGCTAAGGAAGTATGCAAGGGCACAGAAACCCAATAACACTGGCAAAGTAATGGCTTTTTGTGTAGTCGTGCGCTTCAATACCGTTCGATAGCCACCTATGCTTTTGTTAAATCCTACATGGAATTTGTTTAGAGCCCTCTGTAAGAACGTTTCCTTACGATGAGCCTCACTCTCCTTTGTAAGAATGAGTGCACAAAGTGCAGGAGTAAGGGTGAGGGCAACAATACCCGACAAAATGATGGCCGAAGACAACGTGATGGAGAACTGTCGATAGAAGACGCCTTCTGGACCACCCATGAATGCCACAGGGATAAATACAGAAGCCATGACCGATGTCGTCGCCACGATGGCACCGCTGATTTCTTTTATCGTCGCTTGCGTTGCTTCAAGCGGAGGCAAATGTTCTTCCTCCAACTTCACATTGACCGCCTCTATCACAATGATGGCATCGTCGACCACTATTCCTATGGCCATGACAAGCGCAAAAAGTGATATCATATTGAGTGTAATGCCAAAGTAGGACATCACCGCAAAGCTTCCAATAAGTGAGACTGGTACAGCTATAATAGGGATAAGGGACGATCGCCAGTCACCGAGGAAGATGAAAACCACCAACGCTACCAAGATGAATGCTTCAAAAAGCGTATGGACTACCTTGTTCATTGAAGCATCAAGGAATCTAGACACGTCATAGCTGATCTCATAGTGCATGCCCTTAGGCATGTCCTTTTGCAACTGAGCCATGGTCGATTTCACATTCTTGATGACTTCGCTTGCGTTGGATCCGTATGATTGTTTAAGCGTAATGGCTGCAGAAGGCTTTCCATTGAGGGTGGAATAGATATCATACATCTCACTACCTAAATCTATGTTGGCCACATCCTTCAGCCTGACGAACTGACCATTACCATTTGATTTAAGAATGATATTACCATATTCTGCGGGGATAGTTTATAGAATAAAGACAATGAAAGAAGAAATAGTAAATATAAACGGAAACTACTGAATAGCAGCAATTTATGCACTTTGTTGCTTTTTATGGAATGGCAAGGACAGGCGAAAAACAGCAGGAGTTCCGTTACCAAATCGTAACCCAACAGGGAAAAAGCAAAAAGGGGTTACGAATTGAATGTAAACAACTGTGTTATAGGTTTTTATTCCTCATCTTTCATTTTTCTGCATCGCTCTGGAGCACTTGAATGTATGTACCTTTGCAGACAAAGGAAATTTAGAAAAAACGACAGAAAAATGGAAGAAAACAAACTGAAAGTATCGTTCTTCGTTCAGGCGAGGCGGACAGACAAAAAAGGCATGGTGCCGCTTATCGGACGGATAGAACTGGGCAGGAAGCATTCCGCCTTTTCCGCCAAAAAGAAAGTCCCATTGTCTCTTTGGGACAGCAGGAAGCAACGTCTTCCCGGCAAGAGTGCCATCGCAAATTCAATCAACCGGTATTTGAATGAATGCACTGCACTCGTTCATACACGTTATCGGGAACTCTGCGAAAGTGGAGAGCCGTTCACGGCTGTGGACGTGCGCAATGCCTATCAGGGACAGCTTTGTCAAAATGCAATGCTTTTAGAGTGCTATGCTGAATACCTCAGACAGATTGAGGAAAGGGTGGGCATAGACCGTGCGGTGAAAACTCTGGAGCTGCGCACCTATCAGCAAACGCTTCTTCGGGAGTATGTGCGGAGGAAATACAAGTTAAGTGATATTCCGCTTATGGATGTAGATACTAATTGAAAAGTGCGCCGTTTTCTAATTGAAAAGTGATCCATTCATAATTCTGTGCAAAAGTAAAATATTAAGTTATTATTTGTTTTATTTCTCCCTCATTTTCTGCGTTTCTTTTAATCTGTAGGACTGTCCACTCATGTTTATCAGGTATGCTTTATGAGTTAACCTATCTACCATTGCCGCCACCAGTACTTTGTCTTTGATAATTTCATTCCACCTGTTAAATGCCAGGTTTGTGGTAATGATTGTGGCCTTTTTCCCTGCTCTGAGTGATAGGTGATTGAAGAGTAACTCTCCTCCTTCCTTATCGCAACTCACATATCCGAACTCATCACATACAACCAGGTCATACTTTTCAAACCGTATTTGTAGCGTTCTGAGTGTTTTAGCGGATCTAGCCTCCCTGATTTGCGTAAGCAACTGTGGCACGGATGTAAATAGTACTGTGAGTTCCTGTTCACATGCTTTGATACCCAATGCTGTTGCTATATGTGTTTTTCCCGTTCCTGGATTCCCATATAAGACAACATTCCTTCCCTGCTTAATAAAATCGAGTGTCTCGAGCTCAGGCAATGCCGTCCTGGCATCCTGTGGAAGTTCCTGCGTAATGAGCTCATGCATATACTTCATTTGCGGGAAGTTTGCGGCCTTGATACGTGCCCGTTTCCTGTTTTCGACCCTTCTGTCACTTTCTTTGCGAAGTAACTCCGCAACTAAATGTAAATGGGTCCAGTTTTCCTCTGCCACCCTAGTAAGCAGGCTGTCCAATTCATCTCTAAAAGTGAGTAATTTTAACTCAGTAGCATATTTGTATGCCAGTTCTTTTTCTGATACCATAAATACTATATTTTGATGCTGTTATAAATAAGACTTTCATTACTTGCAGTTCCCATAAGTGCGGTGATACCTTCAAGTGTCCCCTCGGCTTCTTTCTCTATATTTTCTTCCTGTATGGTTAATAAGGTATCCTGGCCGCCTCTTTCACTATCCTGTGTTGTCTGACCATGCAGCATAGCCTTTATTTGCTCGGCTGATACTTTTCTGACCCCACGCTTGGTAAGTTCCCTGTAGGCTTCCATAATGTTTGTTTGCGCAAATCCCTTCTCCTTGGCATATATCAATAAGGTAATAAATTCCTTGTTCTGATTGGAGAAATGGTTCTGGTAAAGCTTCTTGATGCCATCGGGTGCATTGTGCCAAACCACCGAGTTTGTCAATGCACCGGGCTTGCGAAGCAATGTCCTGAGGTAATGTTCCAGTGTAATACACCAGTCTCCACTACTGTAACTCCTCTGATGGGAAGCAACCTTCTCCCGGCCATTGAGGATAACAATCTTCTCACTGTAGATTTTAACCAGCAGTTTTTCTCCCACCAGATTGTCGGGAACGGAGTAATGAACATTTTTCAGACTGATCGTAGACCATTTGTCAACCATATACTCCGATACCTCGAAGCATCCCATATTACCGGGAAAGGGTTTTAGGGAAGATAAGTCCGCCTGGAGACGGGACGCTTTCTGGCTTGTGGACAAGCTGCCGCTTTCTTTATTGATACAATCACAAGTCTTGCTCAGATAGTCCTGTGCGGACTGTATGTCTTTAAAACAATCGGTTATACAAAAGGCTTTTCTCCTGACAAACTCCACGCTCCGTTCCACATGCCCTTTTTCCCAACCGGCCCGTATATTGCAAAAGCGAAAAGAGAAGCGGTAAAAGCCCGACATCTTCAACAGAGATTCAGTGGGGCTCTTTTGACCCGGACCAACAAACTCCTTAATGGCTACCCGCATATTGTCATAGACCATGGTGGAGGGCACACCGTCTACATCCCTGAAGAAGTTCCGATGCGACTCCATGAAGGCTAAAGTATTCTGATGTCGGAACAAATAAGCATACCTGCCATTGCTGTGACCGAAAGTGAATACCGCCAAATAGAATTTTGTCTTAACACCGTCTATGAAAAGAATTACTTCTCCCCAATCGAACTCGACAACCTCTCCGGGAACATAATACAAGCGGATAAACGCCTCGCTTCTCTTCTTTTCCTTAGCCGTATCCTTTGAACTGATATAATTACAGACTGTCGCATAACCGATAGAATAACCGATTGATAATAAATGCAGGTGAATGTCTTTTTTTAGCATACGTTGTTTGCGCATGCCCATAGCGATCTTTATCGCGTTCTTATGCAGGCAAGAATCAATTTCATTCTTAATATCCAAAGTAAGCTTACGAGGCTTACGCTTAGAACTGTCATAATGCGGCTGGATGGTGAGCAGATCACCCAAAGCATCATTCGGATCGGCACTGCACAAGGCTGCTTCATACTCTGCCAATACATCATCGACAGTGTGCCGACTCATATGCAACTCACGAGAGATATGACGCTTGCTATAACCGTCTACTCGATACATGTGTATAATCGTTTGTCTTTCTACCATATTTTTCATTTTTTCCTTCACATATTAGAACATGCAAAGGTCGTTATTACTATTATGGTGGCGCACTTTTCAATTGGAAGACTGGCGCACTTTTCAATTAGTATCTACACTTATGGAGCTGGATATTTCCTTTATAGAAGGCTATGAATACTTTCTGACAACAGACAGGAAACTGAAGCGTGGCAGCATATGCAGTGCCTTGGCTGCCTTGAAGGCGGTCGTGAACAAGGCAGTCAAAAATGGCATGATTGACATGTATCCGTTCATTGGCTACAGTTACGAGAAGCTGAAAGGAACACCGAGAAACATCACGCAGGACGACCTGCAAAAGATTATCGACCTGCCCGTCAAATGGGAGAAATACCGTGTCGTCCGTGATTTGTTCGTGTTCTCCTGCTTCAGCGGTCTTGCAATTTCGGACATACGCAATCTCAAAGAGGAAAACATCATCATTGAGGAAGGCAGGCTATGTATCAAAAACAAGCGGGTCAAGACCAAGACTCCTTTTCGCGTAGTGGTTCTCCCTCCTGCCAAGACCATTATGGAAAGATACAGGGACAGACGTGCAGGATATGTGTTTGACGTTCCCCCAAGAGACGTGGTTTACAATGCAATGCACTACATACAGAGAAGCATCGGTATGGAAGCTCCGCTGACCTTTCACATGGCACGCCATACCTTTGCATCGGTCATCACCCTGTCGGCAGGTGTCCCGATAGAAACCGTAAGCGGTATGCTGGGGCATACCAATTTGAGAACGACACAAGTGTATGCAGCGGTCAATTCCGAAAGAATCAGACAGGATATGAAAAGGGTACAAAGCCGCATACAGGATATATTCACCTTAAAATTATAGCTTATGGCACGCAGCACATTCAGGACATTGTTCTACATCAACCGCTCCAAACAGAAGAAGAACGGCAAATGCCCGATAATGGGGCGAATCACCATAGACGGGCAGCAGGTACAATACAGCATGGGGCTGGAAATCAATCCTGACAATTGGGACGCAAAGCATGGCAGATGCAAAGGCGGCATTGATGAAGTGAAGAACATCAATCGCATACTGACAGAAAAGGAAGGACGGATGCAAACCAAATACAATGAGCTGGTCTGGCAAAAGGGGTACGTGAGCGCAGAACTGCTCAAAAGCAGGCTGGTGGAAGATTCACAAAGCAATGGCATGCTCATAGAAGAGGCAGACCGTTTTATAGAGGAAAAACGCCCGTGTGTAGGAGTGACCATTGCACAATCCACTTTTCGCAACTACATCTATGACAGGCAGCTCGTAGTATCGTTTCTGCAGGATAAATTCGGGGTGTCGGATATTTGCTATTCACGGTTGGATTATGGCTTTATAGAGGAATTGGACTTCTACCTGAAAAGCAAGCGCGGACTGTCACCCGCCACCATTCAGATGGCGGTTGTCTTCCTGAGAAAGCTTATAGGCATCGGGCAACGGAAAAAATACATCCGCCGAGACCCGTTTGTGGATTTCAAGGCGGAAAAGCCACACGGCACGAGAAGGTATCTTACAACGGAGGAGCTCAACCGCATTTTGCAAACGCCCATCATCAACAAGCAGTTCGAGCGGGCAAGGCAACTCTTCATTTTCTGTGCATTTACGGGGCTGGCTCGTGTGGATATGCTGCGACTGACCCCAAGGCATATCCGCCATTATGATGACGGAACTTGTGAGATACGCGTCAAAAGGCAGAAGACGGACGTGGAAGCCATCATCCCATTGCTGCCCATCGCAAGGGAAATTCTGGACATCTATATGAAAGGAAAGCAACCCGATGAGCAGATATTTCCGACATTGAACGTCAGCAAGGCATCTTTCGCCTGTATAAACATCGGTCAGATATGCCGGATAGAGAAAGGCTTGACCTTTCACATGGCTCGCCATACTTTCGCCACGACCATCTGCCTTTCCAACGGTATGGCAATGGAAACGCTCAGCAAGATGCTCGGACACAGCGACATCGGTACGACACAGATTTATGGAAAGATTACCGATCTGAAAATCAGAGAGGATATGAGCCGACTGCAGGAGCGTGAAAACAAGGCTTTTTCTGATTACGTTGAGTCTATAGAAGAACAAGCGGCATCAACATTTTAGAAATCAACAAATATCTACAAAATGAAAACAGATAACAACAAACAAGATCTTTCTTACTTTCGATTGAAATTAAGAAGTTATATGAGTGAGCATCACCCGGACAGATTACACGACACGGAGTTTCTATCAGCACGGGCAGACATGGCTCTCACCGCCTACTGCGATGCCGTGTCGCAGGGCTTCACGCACCCCGAAGCGGAGAGCATGGCAAATGAGGTATTGTATCAGGGTTTGCACTTTTCCAAATATGATACGCTTGTATCTGTGTTGGAAAACGAGTTTGAGAGGGAACTGCCGGCACCGCTCCCCGAGAGGCTCGCACCCATATTGTTGTCGAACAAGGCTGTCCAAGCCACATTCGACAAGTTCGGCTTGACGGACGAATTTGTCGCAAGCGGACAATATGCCCGTCTTTATACTGAACTCACAGGCACAACAGTGTTGCTCATTGAGAGTAATAACTTGCCAATAATCGGTCAGACGAACGGATAAAGCCAACGCTTATTCTCTGCAAACAGCCTTACGCAAAGTCCCTGAAGCCGTAATCGGTCGGGCAAAGGTATGGCGGTAGCCTTTACTGCCTGCAAGGTCAAGCCCTGCAGATGGAGCGGAAAATCTCCACCGCAGGGCTTTTCTCTATGCTTTGATACAATCATACCTACAAAAATCAAATCTTTAGTGCGGTCGTATTTTTCACTCCAACCTTGCGAGAGTAGGCTGACCGCCAAAAGAGAAAAGCTCGAACGAATACGGCATACTCAGGCTCTTTGGACGCAAGCGAAAGAACAAATATTCAATAGAACAATCGTATAAATAACCTTTTGCCCTATTTCTCAATCGCTCGGAAGAAAGAACTATTGTTCTTTCAAAATATCGACCGTTCGGACTATCTGTTTATCGAACGATAGAACTTTCGATATGTCGAACTCTCGAATGTTCGAGAGTAACCTGCTTCCATATTCGCTGATATGGAACGAACCGGCACCTCTTCTCATTACCGCAATAATGCATGGGAATTTCCTTTGGGCTTTTCTCTTGTTTTCCCGATGTTTCCCGGTTTTTCCCTATCCCTTGCAGAGATGCCTTCAAGGGTTTACTTTTGCACACGATAAGTACGGCAATGGACTGCATAACAGTTTGTTTGCCGAGTAACAATAAAGTAATCAAAATAAAATCAAGGCAATGAAAATCATCATCATCGACCGTAAGGCATGGGAGCGACATCGCTCCGAATTTGCAGACTTTATCCACCGTGTGGAAAAACTCATCGGAAATCCTCAGGAGACCGAGCAGTGGCTTGACAATGAAGCCGTGTGCCATAGGCTTGGTATCAGCAAGCGTACCCTGCAATCATACCGGGATACGGGCAAAGTCCCTTTTTCAATGATTGGACACAAGTGTTATTACAAACAGACCGACATCAGTGAAATGCTGAATGTAGTCAAGGAATGAACCCAAAGAATGAAAGAACTATGACAGAGAACGAAATCATTACACATCAAGACCCACAAATGCAGATGTTTTCACAACTGATGGAGGGCATATTGAAAAAATTGGAGCGATATTGCTCTACAGCCCGTCCGATGTTGGGCGGAGAGGTTTACCTCACAGGAGAAGAGGTCTGTAGCCTGTTACGGCTCAGCACACGCACACTCCAAGAGTACAGAAACTCGGGAACGCTTCCTTTCTGCAAAATCGGGGGCAAGATACTCTACAGGCAGAGCGACATACAAGCCATGCTTGAAAGACATTATAACCCGATATCCAAGAAGCCATGGCAAGTGTAAAGGAGCAGAGAGTGAACGTTTCGGGATATGTGGAGCAGGTGCTTCGGGAACACCTTGACCGCTACAAAGATGATGTGGAAACGTGGCGGAAACCCTGATTATTGCACTCACAGAACGCAAGCCCATGCCGAGTTATCGCATTCACAGAATGCTGTAACACGGCAGGGCTTATCAATCTCTTTCTTTATACCGGCAAGGTGTGTCTTTGTGACACAAACTGCCGTTTGTACCACAAAGACCCTTGCCCCGAAGGGGGGATTAAATCACTCCGAAGTCGTAATTAGAGAAATAAAAACAAGAGTATATGGCAAGCAATAAATCAGGGAAAAGAGTACCGAAAAGGTATGGTGATATGCCCGACAAGTGGGACGACTGGCACGTCCGCCTGCCCGACCCGAAAGACCAGCTTCGGGTAATAGACCTTTATCACAAGTCTGGTTCAAAGTCCAAGTCCGAATTCGTGCGTGCAAGATTATTGGGCGAGCATTTCAAGGTGATAACGGTGGATAAATCCGCCGTGGAGTATTACCGCAAACTCTCCGAACTGACAGCCCAAGTTCATAAGATTGGTACAAACTATAATCAAGTTGTCCGCCTGATGCACCTTTATACGGCAGAGAAGAGCGTAAATGCATTGTTGCAGGAGCTTGTCGGTTTGACTAAAGAACTCACCGCCTTGCAAGAGAAAGCGGTGAGTTTAACCATTGACTATCGGGAGCGATAAGGTATGTGTGATGGGCTTATATTCCCCCAAGCATTTTTTGCAGCAGATTGCCCGATGAACGTGCTATCTGAAAGTCCACCGTCTGGTTTTCCACAGATTTTATCTCAGTTACCCTGAAACGGCATAGGGCTTCCTGACGCTCCAAAGTGTCACGGACGGGAGACAGGTCTCGTATCTGTCCTGCAAACGTTCCATAGGGAGATTGCAGATAAACCATTTGTCCTTTCGTCTTGTCAGGACGTTTGTTCTCAAACTTAAGCAAGATGGTTATATTCGTGCTGTCCGCTGGTGTGACTGGTGTGGTTGCCGTTTTGTGTATGGTAGCCGTTCCCGAATACACCTGCTTATAAGGCAGGAAATAGGCTACTGCCAAAAGGCAAAGCAATACCGCTCCTATGGCGGTGATACCATAGCGGATAAGTGCGGAGGGTATCTGTCCCACGATGCTGCGTACTTTTTCGCTGCGAAGCTCAAAACTCCGTTCCTGTTTATTTTCCTGTTTGTCCATATCAGTTGCCGAGTTCTAATTGGTTCTTTACTAAGGCGAAGTATTTGCCACGTTTGGCGGTCAGTTCCTCGTGTGTGCCCACCTCTGCGATTTTACCATCGTCAAGCACCACTATCTGGTCGGCATCGCGGACGGTGGAAAGGCGGTGCGCCACCACGACAACCGTTTTCCCCTTGTAGAAATCCGAGAGGTTTTCAGTGATGGCTCGCTCGTTGTTCGCATCAAGGGCGTTGGTGGCTTCGTCCAAGAAGACGAACATCGGATTCTTATAGACTACCCTCGCTATCAAAATGCGTTGCCGTTGTCCCTGACTGATGCCCTGTCCGTCCTGTCCTATCATCGTGTTGTAAGCCAAAGGCAGGGCTTCTATGTACTCGGCGATGTTTGCCACACGGGCAGCATGGCGGATACGTTCGATGTCGGGCTCATCGTCAGATATGGCGATGTTTCTTGCAATGGTATCGGAGAACAGATACCCCTCCTGCATCACCGCACCGCATTGGCTTCGCCACCAACCGAGATTGTATTCATTCAGGTTGGCATTGCCTATCTCTATGCTTCCATTCAGTGGCTCATAGAATCCCAAAAGGAGTTTTACGAGCGTGGTCTTTCCGCTTCCGCTTGCCCCCACGATTGCCGTTACCTTGCCGTTGGGAATGGAAAGGTTGATATTCGATAAAATATTTATCGGACTGTATATATCATATTTGAAGGATAAGTCTTTTATCATGAGGGAATGTCCTTCGGAGGTCTCGTCCGTATAGGCGGTACGTGTCCGTTCGACATTCTCCTCATTGGTCTCGGTGTGGATTTCGTTCATGCGGTCAAGGCTGATGCTTACGTCCTGCCAAGAGTAGATGAACTGGATGAGCTGCTCCACAGGGCTGTTGAGCTGTCCGATGATGTACTGCACCGCCAGCATCATACCGAGCGTCATGTTTCCGTGTATCACGGCTGTGGCGGCAAGAACGGTGATTAAGATGTTCTTCACCTCATTGATGGTGATGCTTCCTGCCTGTTGCACTTGTTGCAGATTGAGCGATTGCAGATTGACCTTAAACAGGTCGGCTTGCACGTCCTCCCACTCCCACCGTTTGCGCTGCTCGCATCCCTGCAGCTTGATTTCCTGCATACCGCCTAAAAGTTGGTAGGTGACGTTACGGTTGCGTCCTGCCTGCTCGAAGTATTTGTAGTCCAACTGTCTGCGCTTTTTGAGGAAGAGTATAATCCAGCCTGCGTAAAGCGATGTGCCAAACAGGAAAACAAGGAAGATGTCGAGGTTATAGACAGCAAGGACGACACCAAAGACAAGGAAGGTGAAGAAAGAGAACAGCAGATTCAGGCTGCTTGATGTGAGGAACTGCTCCACACGCCGGTGGTCTTCAATACGCTGCAAGAGGTCGCCCATCAGTTTGGTGTCGAAGAACTTCATCGGCAGTTTCATCAGCTTGATGAAGAAATCCGATATGAGCGAGATGTTGATGCGTGTGGAGATGTGCAGGAGTATCTTGGAGCGGATAAACTCGATGGCGGTACGGCTGAAAAGAAGCATCATCTCTGCCAGCAGCACCAACCACACAAAGCTGATATCCTTTCCCCCTATACCTGTATCTACAATAGCTTGGGTGAGGAATGGAAAGACAAGTTGCAGGAGTGAGCCGAGCAACAAGCCGAGAATGAGTTGCGTAAAAAAACGTTTGTATTTCTTGAGATAGCTCCAGAGAAATTTCACTCGGCTTTGAGTCGGCACTGCTTCCGTATCGTTTTGAGCATAGAATTGTTCTGTTGGTTCGAGGAGAAGAGCAATACCTTTCTCCTCGCCATTGGTCTTGGTGCTTATCCAATGTTCGCAGAACTCCTCTTTGGTATAGGTGACAAGTCCCTTGCCCGGGTCTGCGACATAGATGGTATAGTTCCCTTTCTTGTGTTTCCTTATTTTATAAACAACGACAAAATGGTTCTGATTCCAATGAAGAATACAAGGTAGTGGAGTACCTATTGCCAGCGTGTCAAACGGGAAATATCCACCAATAGTCCTAAATCCGATAGTTTCAGCGGCTTTGCTTATTCCTAATAGTGATATGCCATTTCTACTCAATGCGCATGTTTGTCGTATTTGACTTACATCGAATCGCCTCCCATAGTATGCCGCAACCATTTGTAAACAAGAGGCACCACAATCCATCGTGTCGAATTGTTTTATACTGCTCCATATTGTATTATTCTTCATTAGTGCCTTTCTATGTAAAACTGTCTAATAAAATTAAAAGCTATTGTCAGAATTCTGTATGTGCAAATATAATTTATTTCGGTATTTTTAATATGCTTTCAGAAGTGCATTGTTTATAGACTTGTCTATATTTATTTCACCTTTCTCTGTTTTCTTACCATAACCAATATTGTATGTTAATTTTAGATTTACATATCTTCCATTACTTTCGCTGTAACTCCAGTTATTTTGATTGTAGCAGCCATAATTCATTGAAGTATGTGATACATTATAACGTTTGAAAGGATTTCGTATCATCCCTTCAACAGAAAAAGCCTTATGCTTCCAACTTACAGAGAGTTCATACACAGGCTTTCTATGTGTAAAACAAGGTTCACTCACAAACAGAGTAGTATATGGTGTCTTATAAGTAGCTTTAAGGTGTAGATTACCGATAAGGTAAGTGGCAGACAAACGAGCTCTCAGGGTGTTCTTTGAAATATCATAATGCTTGCCTTTAAGAGTATTGTATTCCTCTATAGCCGTAAGGTTCAGGCGCAACTTATCGTTAAAAACATTATATGAGTAGGATGCCGTAAGCATATTTCCATAAAGGGTACCCTCATTAACTTTCGTATCGGATACTGTCTGCTCATCAGCACTATACACATGACAAATATTATCGAAGTATATGAAGTTGTTATAAGATACAGATATTTTCGTTTTCCCGAATTGTCCGTTATAAGATAAGGTGTTATTAAGCACACGCAGTGTACCAAGATCAGGATTTCCTTTTACCACTTCAAAGAAAGATTTCCTTATTACCATTGTATTTTTGTTTGAAGGATCAAAGAGAGTGTGAGTGTAGAGTCCATTCAACGATAGTGAATTATGACCATTTATTATATAATTTCCTCCATAAAAAGCAATAGGATGGCAATAGTCATAATGATTCGTATTGAGACTTACTGCAGTATTGGAAATTCCGGCAGATAGGTAGAAGTAATATTTTTCTGAATTTTTGCTAACTTGAAACATTCCCGTAGTGGCATCTGTTATAAGTGTTTGATTGCCATCCAAGTTCCCATTGTAGGTGTCCTTATAATAGTTATGGTCGTGAGAGGCGACTGCTGTCAGAGTATAGTTGTTTCTTAATGTTTTGAAATATTGAATTCTTCCTATTATTGCATGGTTGTTTTCATGACTTCTTGTAGAAATAAAAGAATGTTCAGTTTCGTCATATAAACTTGAATATCTATTATGTCCATAAGAGAAAGAACCTGTAAAATCAAGCGTCTGCTCTTTAGGAAGCCACAGTGTATAGTTTGCATAAACAGAAGGAGAGATATTTCTGCTCTGGGTCGTAACACTCTTCAGGGTAGTGCCCATGAACACCCCACTATATGCAACATCGCTAATTGAAACAGATTGCGGTACCGCTTGGCGGACAAAAGAAGCATATATATTGAGTCGATGGTTGCTGCCGATAGATGTAAGTTTAAGCTTTCCTCCTTGATAGTTGGTCTTACAGAATGACGATATTGGGGTATTGCTTCTTTCAAGCATATTACCATCAGAGAAAACATACTTGTCCACACCCTTGCTATAGCTATGGTCATGGTTCCAGTCAAACGAGGTTGTAAGCGAAAGGGTCAAGCCTTTATGAGTGTAGTCTATATAGCCAAGATAATTACCTTGTTTGTAAGCAAATCCTTCCTCTGCTGAGAAATATACATTTCCCCCATATTTGTATTGTATTGTAATAAAATTTAGAACACCTGCCTTCCCAGCATATTTTCCTCCGGGTGTACGAATATACTCAATAGATTGCACATTCTTTGCCCTGAGCATAGCTACTTCTTCATTCGACACTTCCATTCCATTAACGCATATTACAACACTTCCGCCACTTTTTGTGGTAATGTTATATGTGTGGGTATCAATTTCTAATTCGGGAGAGTTCATCACGTCCAGCAGTTCAAATCCATTAGTAGCGTGCTTCCTTTCCAATGCTGTTGGACGCAAAATGGTTTTTCTTGGAGTCTCTATCTGATTGGCACCATTAACGATTACTTCTGGTAAGCTTTTCGCCTGCAACGTATCCAGACTCTGAGCAGAGGAATCAAAACTATAAATAAAGATAATTATTGCTGAAAATAAGTATTTCATATATAATATTGCTATTCCATCTCTGATGGTTAATATTTAATTGGATATGGCATACTAAAGATGCCATATCCTTTTACTTCAAATTAAAGTACCAAACTTATGTCTTAAAGACGCAGATAAGCTCTATAAAATAGAAGGCTTTAGGGGCTTTCCTGGATCTACAGGCTTAATTGGTTCTTCTGGTTTGGGTTTGGGATGTACAATGGGGCATTGGCAGTTGCACACAGCTGTACCATCACAATCACTGCTGCTACCTGTTGAGCCACATGAGGCTGCTACAGAAACGGTATGCCCATTCCCGCCCATAACAAGAATCATAGATTCCTTGTTCAAGACAGACATTCCACTTGATACATTTGATTTTAGGAAATCGTAAATGTTCATAATTATAGATGATTTGAATAAATGCCTACTCTTTTATAGCTTTTCGGCTTCCGCTATTATCTATGAAGATGATTTATAAACGGACTGGTTTCCAAACACATAATACTCGGTATATGTTGCCAATCATACATTCGTAATAATTGGTAGCCTATTCCGGCATATCCCATAAACATACTTAATTGACTATCAAGATTATCATCACCACATAAGATTCTATCCTCGTCTTTTATAAGTTTTACAATGGAATTTATCCATTCTCGAATCCTTGTCTCATATTTGTTTCCATCATATAGAGCGGAGTCTATAGCTTTTAGTATCTCAATATTGCCCATTGTACCATGACAAACAGATAGATTATAACCTAATCTTTTTTCCACTTGAGATTCTGCTATAGTTAATTCCTTAAATATCAAAGGGTCTTTTTCAAAAAAAGAAATTAACATTATACGTGAAAGCGCAATACCTGCCGCTCCATGACACCAACTTCCTGTATCTTGATTATTAATATATTCTCTTCCATCTCTCCATCCCCTTATTCCTTCGTCATAAAAAGACCTATCATGTAGAAGAGTTTTCTGGAATGCAGACATGAAAGACGAATCATTAAATTCTTCATAAAAGGATTCTAAAAGCGACAGCTATTGCCGAGCTACCATGTGAAAAACCACCCAGTACAAGCTTTTCCTCTCTACCCCTAACACCATCAAGATATGTCCAATGAAGCATACCATCTTTGCTGTTGGCAAGTTCCAAAAGACGATTTCCAGAAGTTTGCAAAAGAATACGTTTGTCGTGATATTTTATTAATTTGCATTGTGTAATAAACATTATCAGTCCCGTCAATCCCGACATATAATCGAATTGTGTGGTTATGGGAATAAGTTTCTTGATTCTCTCTATTATATCGTCATAAACGGTTTTGTTATAAAAATCGTTTGGAAACAACTCCATTATATATAGGAGACCTGTTATTCCGGAAAGCGGAGAGAGGGGTATTATCCTGTCTTTTACATCTGTCTCAATCAAACAATTTGAACACAATTGTTTGAAAAGTTTATGTGAAAGTTTAAGGTATTCAGGGTCTTTTATGTAGTTATACAATGTCCGATAGAATATACATAAGCCTGCTAAGCCTCCATAAATAGAGTCGTTCATAAGACTGACTTGAAAAACGCCATCATATATATTTTTTGTTCGGCACATGAAGCCTATTTCATCTTCAATTTCAATAGCCTTTTTCGTGATTCTCTCGGAAATTTGTTTTACAGCATCTAAAATATCTAATTTGATTGTTTGGAAATTGTCAAATTTAGAGGGTCTTAATCGATAAAGATTGCTGGTGTCGTCTATGACATCCAGAAAGAAATGGAGGGTCTCAATGATTATGTTACATTGGTAATGGCAATCAGTTAATGAAGCCTTCTTTATTTTTTGCAATAAAGAAGTCAAAAGACTCCCTTTCTCATCTAACCATTCTTTTATTAATACTCGCTGATTAACATATAATCCAGAGTCCCCAAACCGAGTATAAAAACAAGGAATATCGCCATTCTCAATTTGCCTTGAAATAGAGTGCACAATCAGATCTTTATATTTGCCGAAAGCTTTTTCTGTAACAATGGTAGATAACAAGGTAGATACTTTTTTTGCACCAGACAAATATTCAGGTGTAGTGTACTCTTTGAGTAAAAACGTATATATAATCGTTGGGTGTAGTAATACGCGACTTGTTACTGCATTAAAGTTATATGCATTAAAGAAATCTAAAATTAGTTCTTTGTGTTTAAGCATCAAGTCATAGGCATATTTGAATCCATCCAAAAAGAAAGAAGACAATTCTCGTGATATTGGTAAACATTCTTGTTTATATCGTGGCAGGTGGAGATTTTCTGTATTAAATTTAAATAAGACTGAAGAAATTCTATTTCTTTCTTCTATATTGCTAAACATCCAATCTGGTAGAATACCTGTTCTAATAACAGAATTTTGTATGTATTGTACAAGTGGTGTTGTATCCTGATACGGAATAGGACTGTTAATTAATGCTTCACAATCAAGAATGCAGGGTTGGTTGTCTGAAAACAAAATGTTATCAGGGATAATATCTTGTGAATTTAGAAAGTAAAATGCGCATAAAAGTACGCCCCAATTATGATAATATGTAGTTAAGTCACCCCAATCGTTTAGTTCTGAGCCATATGTTTTGTGCATATGCCAAGAGTGATCTTTGTAATTCTTGAACTCAGGAATTCTAAGTTTAATCTTCAACCCCAAAGTAGATAAGAAACGAATATAATCTACTAAAAATTGTTCGTTGTCTGCATTCCTCGGCTTATAATAAAGTCTCTTCCCACAATCAAAATCCACCGCCATAACACATTTGCCAAAGTGAATGTCTCCAGAGAACATTTTTATCTTCTCTATATTTGACTTTTCTAATTCAAAGAAATCGTTTAATTGAGACTTCTCTTTCTCAAATTTGTGGGAGAAAGAAGTAACATAATTAATAATCCTGTAAGTGTAGGTTTCTAACAGATGGGTAAGATTAGGATATTTCTCAAAAAAATATTTAATCCATTCATCATTTCGTGACAAAGTGTTTATAAAAAAAAGCTCCTTCTCTTTTTGATTAGCCCCTTTTGCCAAATTGTAGTTTACAGCTAATTTTAACTCATATTTGTAAACAGAGTTCATATAATTTGAATAAGCATACCTTACAATTTGATATGCAACATCGTTTATGCACTCTTTATTTAGGCATTGAGTATCTTTTAACGAGATTGAAATTAATTTGACTACTAATACATAATATGACGCACAAAAACATCCCTCATACATTGCAGAAAGTGTACAAGAAAGAGTGTTGTTACATAGGAGCAACTTGGTTATAAAAGTGTTATTTTCGTCATTAAACATACCCGACATTATATACGATTAATAATTACTTATATGTTGTGAACTTAAATAATTTTTCTTGATTTTGCAAATATTTACTTCTAAAAATTTCACATGGGACGATTTTTAACATTTCGATATGCCAAAATATTGCAGATTTCATCATTTTTCTGAGTTTTCTCACTTCATGTGCCGAGATATTCCTTAGAATTCTTGGATTGTTGGGAATAAATTACTACCTTTACCCCATCAATTAAAGTGTTCTTTGAGGCATTGCAGAATAAAGAAGGGGAAAGAAACTCACTCGTTTCCAAATCGTAACCCTTTTCTTCTTTATTTGTTGTCATTTCATTGATTATCTGAAAGATATAAATTTCTAAAATCTTTTGCGGGGGTAGTGTAGCGACCAGGATACTTCAACACATACTCAAAGCTCTCTGGTCGACGACCGGAACTCTCGCCAAGTCTTCCGGGAGAAGTCTCAATACTTTGCTCTTCCAATGACTGAATGACATCTTGTGCCGAGAGATTGTAGGTTGTCAGTTTATCCGGCTTAAGCCAGATGCGCATGGCATAATTTCGTGTACCAAGTATATCAATATCACCTACGCCTTCCACACGCTTCAGCTCAGGCGTGATATTAATATCGGCGTAATTGAAAAGGAAAGATTGGTCAGACTTGGGGTCATCGCTATAGAGGTTGATATACATAAGGATATTTGGCTCCTCACGAGATATTTTCACACCCTCACGCACCACAGCAGCTGGCAACTTATTGATGGCGGCCGACACACGGTTCTGTACATTGATGGCATCAACGTTGGGATCCGTGCCCAAATTGAACACCACATTAATCTCTCCTTCACCGTCATTGCCTGCGTCACTTTCCAAATACTTCATACCCGGCACACCGTTGAGAGCCTGCTCCAAAGGAATAACCACTGAGTTAATAGTCAACTCGTTGTTGGCTCCTGGATAATTGGCAACCACATTCACCTTGGGGGGCGATATGGAAGGAAACTGTGTGACTGGCAGATTGAACAAAGACAATAGCCCTACGAACACGATGATGAGTGATATTACTATGGCAAGAACCGGCCGACGAATGAATTTCTTGAACATCCTAACTTGAAATTAAATTAGTCTTGAGTACATAATATAAAGATGCAACGCCCCATTGGCAGATCAAACCATCACAAACGTCTAGTTTGCATTGAGCTGCATTGACTTCATTACCTCGGCAGGGTTCTTGAACTTCACCTTGATATGATCACCGTCTTTCACTTTCTGGACACCGTCCAACAAGAAGTGATCCTTCATGCTCAGTCCTTTAGAAATGACATAGATGCCCTGTTGCTCATCCTCTACCTCTATCTGACGAGAATGTGCTACCCCATTACCGTCGACCACAAAGACGTAGCGGCGATCCTGTAATTCGTAAGTTGATTCTTGAGGAATGATCAAGGCGTTGGCTTTAGGAATATCTATGCGAATGGTTCCTGTTTGGCCATTGCGCAATATGCGCTGCGGATTGGAAAAAATGGCACGAAAAGGGATGTTGCCTGTCTGGCTATCAAACTCACCCGCAATACTTTGGACATAGCCTTTGGTTGGGAAAACGTCGCCATTGACCAAGACAAGACTAAGTGGTAACTTGCTACGCTGTGCAGAATGCACCTGATAGTCGAGATATTCGGGCTCCGACACATTGAAATAGACATACATATTATTGTTGTCAGAGAGCGTGGAAATAAGATCACCCTCTTGCAAAAGGCTTCCCTTTTTGACCGGAAGGTTTCCGATAATCCCTGCAAAAGGCGCGTAAATAGTAGTGAGTTGTTTGCGTAGTTGAGCCGTACGATAGTCGGCCAATGATGCTCTCAGCTTTGCTTGCGCGGTCTTCTTAGCATTAGAGGATACGATATTTCCTGCAGCAAGCTTTGACACGTTTTCCAAATCGATGCGTGCTTGATCCACTGCTGCTTTCGTTCTCACAATATCTTCCTGAACACCGACAGCTGCAATGCGAAAAAGAGGCTGACCAGCTTTTACTGTCTGACCCTCATCCACAAAGATACCATTCAAGATACCCTGCATCTGGGTCCTGATCTCAATGTTTTTCTGTGACTTGATATTTGCCACATACTCCTTGGTGATCATTGTGGTGGTCATCTCGGGTGTCGTAGTCGTGTAAATCGTAACATCCTCCTTATCACCACTTTTCGATTGGCAACCTGTAGCCATCAAAAGGATTCCGATGGCCGAAATAATCAAAAATCTCTTCATATTCTCTTCTACTATCTGAGTATTGCCATGAATCGGCTAAAACTAATATGCTTTTGCTCTTTGTTATCCTGAATTTGCGGCCGCAAAGTTAATTGATAAATTAAATCTCTTCCTTACTTCTTTGGTTAAAATTAAGCATAGAAAGGACAATAAAAATAAAAAAAAATTAATAGTTAAAAAGATGGCTGTATTACTGATTATACCTCAGCTTGAGCATCCTCTATAATTTAAAACGTGCCATACCAATATGAGATGGCAATTTTGCCGTTTTAATACACAAGTTCCTCTCGTTACTCAATGTTTAAGCTATAAATGACGAGCGGGACTGTGCCAACAAATGTCACAGTCCCGCTCATAAAATTTATCGGTTTTTGCGTGAATTTATTTTTACACGCGATTGATATCCTTTCGTGCTGCGATTAGTATCCTTTGGCAGTGCGTTTAGGCCGTAAACGCACTGCCAAAGGATAGCTTTCGCACTGCCATTCGGCATCAATCGCAAAGTGAACTCATTTCGACGATGTAATTAATGACGATTGATGCATGAATCATATCATTTTACCAAGAGACGAAACTCTATTTTTGGAGTTTGCAGAACAGCGGAAATCTATTGTTTATGAATATTTTTTACAAAATACTCCTTTGATAATACACAAGCTTGACCGTATTCTCAGAGAAACGTCAACATAATGATAAAAAAGCGACCCTAAGAGATTAGAATTCTCAAACAAAAACGATTTAAATAAAAGCTGCTTTCTTGGTTGTCTCCCAAAGATCACAGCAGTACTACTCCTTCTTATTCTCCACGATACTCAATGCACCGGATGGACATTTGGCAACCTGTTCGATGAGTTCCCGTGTTGAAGCTAACTCCATACGAACCCAAGGAGATTCTGTCGGCCTATACACATTAGGAAGCATCCTCACGCATACACCGGCATGTTGACAGAGTTTAGGCTGCCACAAAATCGTGATTTCTCCGTTGGAATATCTCTTATTCATTGCAATGTTAAATTAATAATTATGCCTTGTGACTAAATTTCAATGTTGTTATCGCAATATTGTCATGAAGCTACTTCTATTTTTTATTATAATCAATCTTTGACTTTACAAAAGTGCCGTTCTGCAAGTCACTGATTGCCTGTCGAAGTTCATTGTTGTCATTCATCACAATTGGACCATACCAGGCTATTGGTTCATTAAGCGCAATTGAACTCATCAGCATGATTTCGATGGGCTTGTCACCTGCCTTAATCTCCACACTATCACCGTCACCCAACTTGACGGCTGTCTTTTCAGCTATATGTTTGCCTGCTACAATTGCATCGCCGACAAGTGTGAATACCATCACCGAACGTTTGGCATCCGTAGGTATGGTCAGCGTTGCATTTGGCTCAAGGAAAATATTATAATAGTCCAAGGGCAGATGAGGAGACTGAAATCCTTTGTGATCAAGATAGTTGCCTGTCAACAAACGTAACTTTCCACCCTCTACAGGTATCTCCTGTATCTCGTCATTATTGATGCTGTGATAGTATGGCTCAGACATTTTCTCCTTTTGGGGCAGATTAAGCCAAAGCTGAAGACCAAGCAAACGATCCTTCGCATTCATAAATTCTGAGTGATACGCACCCGAACCTGCCGTGAGCCATTGAGCTCCACCATCTCCCACCGTTGCCTGATTACCAAGATTATCGCGGTGAGTCACCTCTCCTTGACTCATGAACGTAACGGTCTCTATACCTCTATGAGGATGCCTTGGAAAGCCACGCTTCCACGCTTCGGGGTCTGTGGTGTCAAAAGAATCGAGCATCAAGAACGGGTCGAAGTCATAGACTGTCTTATTGCCAAGCACTCTTACCAACTGAACACCATCTCCATCCACTGCTGGGAAACCCTGAACAGTCTTTATTACTTTTCTTTCCATTGTTTGTTTCCTTTCTATTTATGGTTCCTCTCCTTGACAAGAGGAGTATGTAAAATTATATATATTGTAATTATTACATAGCAAGTACCATGCCAAACATAGTTTAATAACGAAAAGATGATTTACTGACAATTCTAAAACAAGATGGTACGAATATTATTTTATTGGCATTTCTGATTTTATGAACAATTAACTGATAATTAGTTGTCTATAGCCTTTAGCGGCATTGACACCCAATTCATCTTTTCTTTCTTTCAGATTTCCATCTTTTAATCATTTTGTCGTGTCAAGCTGGAAATCTCTTCCATCTTTTGACGGCGATCCAACGACATAACGCCGCTATTGGCATCAAGATAAGAATAAATTTGATAGGCCTTGCCAAGTAACAGGTCACGCAGAGGGTTTGCCTTGTAAGAGGCCTCGGCATAAAGTAGTTCGGCCATAAAATGAATTCTATCCATACGCTCCTGGGGCCTCCAGTTGTCTTTCGAATAAGCAATCAGCTCGTCGAAAGAAAGATTTCGAACAATGTCGTAAGGACCTACATATTCACGATAAAGGTCCCTCATGTCATCATCATGTCTTTGGGCCTCGTCCTTCTCCAAGAACTTGCTTACGGCCGCCATAAACTCCTCAATGAGGCGGAGAAAATAATCTCGTTGTAGCATATAATAATAACGTTAATGATTTTCGATGTTTTGCAAGCCATGGATGTAATCATACAGCTTGCGATAAAAGGGATGACGGCAGAGTGTTTCTGCATTGCCAAGAATGATAAGTTTCATTTTTGCCCGTGTGATGGCGACATTCATGCGACGCAAATCGCGCAAGAAACCTATCTGTCCATCATCATTTGATCGAACCATAGAGATAATGATGATGTCTCTCTCCTGTCCTTGGAAGCCATCGACAGTGTTCACGGTTACAAGATGGCGATAGGGTTTGAAGAACGCGCGTTGTCTGACGAGTCGCCTGAGCCATTGTACTTGGGCACGATAAGGTGAAATGACACCCACGTCAATCTGTTCATCCAAAATTCGTTGCCGACCTATCTTTGCGAAATAATCTTGAAGTACAGTGAGAGTTAATTCAGCTTCGCCCTTGTTAACCCGCCCAAAACTCTCTCCCACAAACTGCTCTTGAAAGCTAGATTCATCTGCCCCAACTTCAATTTCCGAAGTATCCATCCAAGAGATGGGTATGTCTAGGTCGAGTATTCCACGATTTCTTATCTGTGGTGCCGTCTCGACCTTGCCATCGTAGAAATAGTCCGAGCTGAACCGCATGATTTCGTCTCTCATACGATATTGCACTTGCAAGAGAGTCACACATTCTGGTTTGTTCTCCACAACACGCTCCATCAAGGTTTTACCAAGGCCTGCTTTCAACGCGGCTATGCTCTTCACAGTTGGTGGCAACTGGCAATGGTCTCCAGCAAGGATGACACGTGACACTCTTCGAATGGGTATCCAACAAGCCGCTTCTAAAGCTTGCGCAGCCTCATCAATGAATAATGTACCGAACTTTTGACCCTCCAACAATCGGTTGGCAGAGCCTATTAGCGTACAAGCTATTACCCTAGCCTCAGCAAACAGTTCACTATTGATGCGTATTTCTATCTCTGTAGCACGACTCTTCAACCTGTCTAATTTTTGGTGAAAATCGCGATCATGCCCTTTGCGAGACTTTCGGAGCTCGCGAATGTTGCGACGGATAGCCCACAACTGTGGATAGTCAGGGTGTGCCTCAAACCTACGCTCATAGGTAAAGCCTAACATCTTATCGTTCACACGTGTGGGATTGCCAATGCGTAGCACATTGACACCACGGTCAACAAGTTTTTCGGAAATCCAATCAACAGCCATGTTGCTCTGTGCACAGACCAGAACCTGAGGTTCACGCATGAGCGTTTCACCTATAGCCTCAACAAGCGTAGTGGTTTTTCCAGTTCCCGGCGGACCATGAATCACCTCAACATCCTTAGCCCATAACACCTCGTTAACGGCCCGTTCCTGCGTTGGATTGAGCCAAGGAAAACGTATCGGATCAAAGGAAAACCGCTTGACAGTCTGCTTTGAGTAAAATAGATTCCGAAGATAAGCCAATCGATTATTCTTCGCTTGAATGGTGCGATCAAGTGCTGCAAACATAGTTTGATAGCTAGTCTCGTCGAATGCCATCTCCACTGCGACTTGTCCTTCCGCTGACTGAACAGCCATGACCAGTTCTTCTGAAATGCTAATGACCATGCGGTCGCCATCAACCAGCGATATAATGCCAGACTCTCCATGCCATTTCCCTATGGGAGATGGAGGACCTGCTATACTTTTGACCTTTGCTTTTTCTTTTTTATCGGAGACAGTTTGGCCGGGGCCCTGATTAGTTCTTAAACTACTGAACTGCACTCGCTTACCAAACTCGAAGTTGTGCTCTATCTCCTGATCCTGTGTACGGAAGATTTCGATGACCAATTGGTTTATCGAATTATAATAGGTTCGACCGATACGAACAGGAAACCACACATCACCACGTTTCACTTTACGTCCCATCCCCATCGCCTCCGTTTGCTGACGATAGGTCTCCTTTTCTGTCTGATACTCCATTTGGAGTAGCAACCGTTGCTGTTGTAGGGCTTGTATCGGAGATTGCTGAGCCATATTGTTATTACAAAAATAGACATTACCCTACAATTCTCATCTATGAAGGCTTGTAAATCGTCTAAATTTATGCTTTTTTATGCGTTCACTTCAGATGAAAATCGATGCTGAATTTCATGATATTCAACAATTATTGAGATAAAACAATATCTGCTAAAGTCAAATATTGATACTTCTTACTAAAGATCTTAAGAAAAAGAAAGGGAGAAAACGAGTTAGGTAAGAAAAATTCCGGCTTGCTTTGAGTAGTGATTGTTTTACGCTACCTTTGCAACAGCAGTTGGGAGAAAACAGCGAAGCATGAATAAAATAGTAATTAAGGACCTTCACATTGGCTATGCGGATAAGATAGTCGCCAACGGACTCAACGGTGAAGTACGTGGAGGACAACTCACCGCGCTTGTGGGAACTAACGGCGTGGGTAAGTCCACCCTGCTTCGCACCTTAGCTGGACTACTCCCTGCCCTTGGTGGCACAATGCTCATTGCTGATGACAAAGGCAACTCCAGATCCGTGGAAGAACTATCTAAGCGGGAGATGGCTCGAACAGTGTCCGTCGTTCTCACTGCACAACCTGATATAAGGCATATCACCGTTGGCGAAGTGGTTGCTATGGGACGTATGCCATACACGGGTTTCTTCGGCACCTTAAGCAACGATGATCAAGGCATTGTAGACGAATCATTGGCAATTACTGGCATTACAAAATTTGCACAGCGACAGTTTCATGCCCTTAGTGATGGCGAACGGCAGAAGGTTATGACAGCCAAGGCTCTGGCACAACAGACGCCAATCATAATCCTTGACGAACCAACCGCCTTTCTCGACTATCCCACCAAAGTAGAAACCATGAAAACTTTACGCCGTCTTGCCAACGACTTGGGTAAGACTATCCTTCTTTCTACGCATGACCTTGGGTTGGCTTTGCACCATGCAGACCGACTATTGTTGCTTTCGGAAGATCTTCGCGAAATATCTAAGTCAGAGCTTCAGACCTATATTCAGAATCAAAATTAGACAACAGTACCACCGGAAGTACTCAGAGTAGAAAGAGAACCTTACATTGAAACTTCTCCATTTCATATTTTCTTCTAAGATACTTCCATTCGTTTGTCTTATTATGGAATAACAGTATTATGAAAACGAAGAGAAAATACTTTGAAATGATATTGGTAAAGATGTATGGTGAATCGGAGAAATGACCTATTGATCAATCCCACACTGTACTTCTAAAGCAAACCGTTGGACAACATCAAGCATATCCGGCTCAAGATAAGCGCAGGCTTTTTCATAGAAGGTTTCAGGAATTTCATAGAAAGCCTCTGCGATAGAGCCACAGATAGCAGTCTTAGTATCGGTGTCTCCACGCACCATGACAGCCTTGCGAATGGCATCTTCGAAGCTGCTGCTATCGAGAAAGCATCGTATAGCCCATGGCACTGTCTCCTGACAGGAAGAGTCAAAATGCCCCTCAAGTCCAATCTTCATAATATCACGATATGCCGGAATTTCATAACCGAAGTTATGTTTCACGGCATTCTCTACTTCTTCCTTAGTTATACGGCAAGTACGTAACCAATAGATGAGCGTGGCAACACACTGTGCCCCTCGTATGGCTTCGGCATGAAGATGGCTGCAAATAGCACTATTCTTAGCCTCTCGCATCACGTCGTGATAGTCATCGAACAACCATCCAATAGCTGACACACGCATAGCTGCCCCATTTCCCCATGACTTGTGCGGCTTCGGTTCGTCAGTCATGAGCCACTCACTAAAGAGATGTCCATAGCTACCTTTTGGGTAGCGGTAACGATTTCCCCAGTCATGAATCGCGTCTTGGTACTCACGATGGTTGAGTATGGCATCAGCCACGGCAATGGTAAGCACTGTATCATCGGTGTAGTCGCACTGTGGTTTGTCCATGAAAAGTGTAAAATTGGCATCTGGCGTTTCATCAAACTCGAAACGAGAGCCTACAATATCTCCTATGATTGCTCCTAGCATGGCAAATGATTTAGGTGTCAAGTCTTACTTTCAAGGATATTTGACTACCCTTGTAATGAAAAAATACAATAATGTAACGTGATGATATTATTATTATTGTTATTATCGATAGATGAATAGACTACAAATGTCTCTTGTTGTTAAGCAAACGACTTGAATTTATGCGAATGGTAAACAATACCATTTATAATTAACCTACTATTTTCATTTACTATTATCTAACTTGTACGGAAAAGAGAATAGCATACAAAATCGATAAGAATTGAGATAATAATTAAAAGTTGTTCTGCTAAAAAGCTATAGTTTTGAAGAACTAAACAATGTGAACCAACAAATCATGAAAAAGTATTTATTGAGTGCCATCTTATTTTTTTCAATGCCCCCCCTCGCTCAAAGTCAAGCCATTTGGCCTATTGAGCATTTAAAGGAGATGAAACAACAGCTGAACAGGCCATTCTATGCACGTAGTTATGAACGGCTACTTGTGAAGGCTGACAAACTCCTAAACGCAACGCCAATTTCTGTCACACAGAAACCTATGGATACTCCAAATGGCGATAAGCATAACTACATGAGCCTTTCTCGCTATTATTGGCCAGATCCAAATAAACCAGACGGACTTCCTTACATCAATCATGATGGTAGGTCCAATCCTGAATTGAACAAATATGATCGCGGACGATTGGGCGAAACATGTAATAGAATTACAACTCTAGCATTGGCTTGGTACTTAAGTGGTAAGGAAAGCTATGCTCAAAAGGCAACTGAGCTTATTAGAGTTTGGTTTTTCAATAAAGACACCTACATGAAACCAAACTTGAACTATGCCCAGTTCATACCTGGTGTGAACAATAATAAAGGCCGCAGTTCAGGGGTTCTCGATGGATATTCGTATGTTGAGATGCTGGATGGTGTGAGTTTGCTAGAAACTTCAAAGTCGTTCACGAAGAAAGACTCCAAACAACTGAAGCAGTGGTTTAGTCAATTCATGCAGTGGATGCTAACTAGCGGACAAGGTATTGGTGAAGGTAATGGCACTAATAATCATGCCGTGGCTTATGATGCCCAGATACTAGCATATGCCATCTACACAGGTAATAAGGCTGTTTCAGATAGAGTCATCAAAGAATTTCCAGCACGCCGTGTTTTCACACAAATCCAGCCTGATGGTCGCCAACCACGTGAGCTGGCCCGTACATTGGCATTTGGTTACTCCGTTTATAATATGACTCACTTCATTGACATTTATATGATGGCCATGAAACAAGGCTACAGACTTGATGGGGAAACATCTGCGGATGGTCGATCTTTCTATAAGGCAATAGACTTCCTTACACCATATGTTGGTAAGAATGTGAAGAGTTGGCCTTATAAACAGATCAGTCAGTGGGAGATGAGGCAACAAGAGTTCTGTGAAGACTTATATAAGGTGGGAGAGTATGTCAATTCTGACCATAAGCAATATGTTCAATTGTTCAGAAACCATCGTAAAATGGACTTTGACAACACATTCTACCTATTGTATTATAATCCTACCCCAGAAGATGATGCCATGGCTTCGGCCATGGAACAGCTGAAGTTCGGCATCGAATGCGCAACCAATGCGCAGTGGGAAGAGCAAAATGCCGCCAAACATTTAGTGACACCACGCACCATCGACAATAATGGAAAGCTTGTAATGGTTAAGCCACGCGATTGGTGTTCGGGATTCTTCGCAGGTTCATTATGGCAGATGTATCGCTATAGTAACGATCCCTATTGGCGTCAACAAGCTATCAGCTTCACTTGGCCTATTGAAAGTGTCAAGTATTATAAGGGATCTCATGACCTTGGATTTATGGTCGGTGATAGCTTCGGGCAGGCATTTGATCTTACTGGCGAGCAATCGTACAAGGATGTTGTGATTAATGCTTCAAACAGTTTGATTACTCGCTTTAGCCCAATCACTGGGTGTATCCGCTCTTGGGATCATAATAAAGACAAGTGGCAAAACCCGGTTATTATTGACAACATGATGAATCTCGAAATGTTGTTCAGGGCCACCCAATTGACCGGAGACTCCACTTATTGGAAAATTGCAGAATCTCACGCAACTACAACAATGAGGAATCATTTCCGTGACAATTTCTCGTCGTTCCACGTAGTTGATTATGACACAATATCAGGAAATGTTCGCATGCGATGCACGCATCAAGGATATTCGGATGATTCCTATTGGAGCCGTGGACAGGGATGGGGCCTTTATGGTTTCACCATGTGCTATCGATTCACTCATAACCCCAAGTATCTGCAACAAGCCATTAATATTGCAAAATTCATCATGGGTCTTCCATTGCCCGAAGACAAGATATTTTATTGGGATATGAAGTGTCCAGAAATCCCGAATACCGAGCGTGATGCATCTGCAGCAGCTATAGTTGCTTCTGCACTCTATGAGTTAAAGCATTATGTTTCGTCCACACAGGCCTCACAATATGAGAAATATGCTGACGATATTATGGAGAGCTTGACTAAGAACTATCGTTCAAAGAATGGGGAAAATTACGGATTTCTACTATTGCATTCAGTGGGATCACGCCCATCCAATTCCGAGGTGGACAAGCCATTGAACTATGCAGATTACTATTATCTTGAAGCCTTGAACAGGAAGATGGGACTTAACTGATTTCTATTGGAATGATTAAGATTAAGAAGACAATATTCGCATTGAGTGCATTGTTTCTTTCACTCAATGCCTCCGCACTTATTCCAACGACGCACAAGCTACGTCTTGATTCTGGTTGGGAATTTCTAAAAGGTGACTTGGGCAATGTCTGGGAGGCCGTGCGCCCTTCCGGTGATGGCAAACCAGAGATTGTTCCTCTTTGGAGCATCGTCAAGTTGCCACATTGCTTCAATGCTGAGGATGCCGTGGACCCAGATCAAAACTACTATCAAGGTCCCGGATGGTATCGTACTGCACTCGATATCCATAATCCTTACACTAATGGGCGCTCCTTCCTTGAGTTTGAAGGGGCGGGTCAGGTGACAAAGGTTTATGTGTACACTACCCTTGTTGCAACCCATGTTGGTGGGTATGACCAATGGAAAGTGGATATTACTGATGCAGCTAATGAATTCGCCAAGACCGAGACTTGTAAGAAGCAATTCAAGGGACGCATCCCAATATCTGTTCGATGTGACAATAGTCGAAATACTCAGATTATTCCTTCGGATATGTCCGACTTTAATCTCTATGGGGGAATATATCGACATCTTAACTTGGTCTATGTACCAGAGGTATCTATGGATCGTGTGCAAATAGATGCAAAGCCTCAAGGAACAAAGAAAGGTACGGTGAGAATTCAAGTGTTTACACAAGTACCCGAAGGAAAAAGTGGCTCGGTCAATATCAATATCTTTGATCCAAGTCATCATCTTGTATATTCAGCAACCCAAAGAACTGTCACTAGTCAGTCGCCAATTCTGGATTTAGGGAATGTGGAGATCAAGAACATGCAACAATGGAGCACGGACAATCCTCAACTCTACACCTGCGAGGTGAAGTTGGAAGGGGCAGGCGAGGCTATGGAAACCAAGGAGAAATTCGGTTTCCGCAACTTCGAATTCGTTAAGAAAGGACCCTTCAAGCTTAATGGCGAACGTCTACTACTGCGTGGCACCCATCGTCACGAGGATCATGCTGGCGTGGGTAATGCCTTGACTGATGGGATGGTACGGACAGAGATGCAGCAAATAAAAGATATAGGATGCAACTTCATTCGCTTGGGACATTACCAACAATCAGATCAGGTGCTGCAATTGTGTGACTCCCTGGGAATCTTAGTTTGGGAAGAAATTCCATGGTGTCGTGGAGGACTAGGCAATGCAGACTATCAGAAACAAGCTAAGGACATGCTTCGGGCAATGGTTGCACAACACTACAATCATCCGTCTATCATCCTATGGGGTCTTGGAAACGAGAATGATTGGCCTGGTGATTTTCCAACATTCAGCAAGGACAGCATCCGTATGATGATAACTACATTGAATGACATAGCTCATGAAATGGATCCCGTACGAAAGACTTGTATTCGTAGATGCGATTTTGCAAGTGACATTGTAGATGTCTATTCGCCAACGATATGGGCAGGGTGGTACAAAGCCAGTTATACTGACTATGAATCATTGGAACGTGAGGGCTTCAATATGGTTGATCACTTCATCCATGCAGAGTGGGGTGGAGATAGTCATGCGGGTCGTCATTCAGAGCGTAACTTTGATGGATTGAAGACTGGGGACAAGAATGGCGACTGGTCAGAGTCATACATCGTGAAGCTCTTTGATTGGCACTTGAAAGAACAAGAGAAAATGCCATGGCTTACGGGCGCCGCCTTTTGGACCTTCAAGGACTTCTCAACACCACTGCGACCAACGAATCCCATACCATACGTGAATCAGAAAGGGGTCACGGAACGCGATGGAACGCCCAAGGAGAGTTATTATGTGTTCCAATCCTATTGGACTACCAAGCCAATGATCCATATTTATGGGCACTCATGGCCTGTGAGATGGGGTAAAGAGAATGAGAATAGAGAGGTGCTGGTCTATTCCAACTGCAAGTCCGTCGAACTATTTGTCAATGGTATTTCACAAGGAACTCACCGTCGTAATAGTCAGGACTTTCCTGCGGCAGGATTACATTGGCAATGCACTTTCAAAGACGGACCAAATCAGATTGTAGCCGTATCCAAACAGAATGGCATGACATTGTCTGATACTATTAGCTTTAGCTATCAGAGTAAGCCTTGGGGCGAACCTAAAAAGATTGCCATAACTCGTACGAAAACCGATGATGGACAGCCGATGATTGAAGCCGTGCTATTAGACAAAGATGGTTTAGTATGCCTCGAAGCAAGTGACTTCATCGAGTTCGGATGCACCGAGCCTAATGGATTGCTAATAAACCAGGGTACGACACGTGGCTCTCGTGTTATCCAGTTGGCCAATGGGCGTGCTCACATCTTGCTTCGTGAAAAGGATAAGGACATGGTAGTTAGTGCCAAGTTAAGAAATAACAGTTCGGTACCAACTAGTTTCATCCGGATTAATCAATAAATGCATGTATGGAGATTTCCCTTCAATCCTCCATTTTGGATTGAAGGGAAATTTGTTTCTGTATTGACCATAATAGCTTAAAATACCATGAGGCCAATAACATATTATTAGTGTCCAGTAAACTATATATATACTTCAGTAAAAAACTGAATTTCAGAATATTAGAATATGTCCTATAGTACATGGATTTGCTTGTCATAGTGTTATCTATAAAGAGTAGCAACAGCACCGACAGGTGCTGAATATTCGTAACCGCGGACAAAGTCCGTGGACTCATGACAGATGATTTATCAGTGCTGATAGGTACTGCATAGGTTTGATAATCAGTCGTTTTTCACTATATGCAGTACCTCTCGGCACTGAAGTTTGTTAAGGCATGTAGTCCGGGGACTTTGTCCTCGGTTATGAATATGTAGTGCCTTTGGCACTAAGCTAAAGATAGCACTTCTATCTTTACCGGACACTAAAAATATAATATACACATTATGTCTATACAATGACACTTGTGCGCGGGGATAAAACAAATTGAATCACGAAGCAAAACAAATTGTTTTACTCAGTGATTCAATTTGATTTGCTTCGCGATTCAATTTGTTTTACTCTCCACCAAGCCGCTTTTCACGATACAATAGGGAGTCTTTAGCTTCTCAAAATCGTTGAACTCACATTTAAAGGTTTCCTTCGAAGAGTATAGAAACGATGTCAATATTACTATTTTTTTAATCTTGACTATAAACGATTCTTAATGAGCCATTGTTCAGCTAGTCACTACTTGTAAAGCTATTGTTGCTTCACAAGTAACTTGACCAGATTCTGTGCTGCTTTATAATTATCAAAATCTTGTGGCAACAAGTAATGGTCTATATATTCATTATAAATCCAGGGGTCACCAACGGCAATCACATACCCTTTGCCATAATGTGATTCTGCGATTAAAACGTGGTTTTGCTTAGCTAATACTGTTTTAGCGGCCTTGCTGCATTTAATGGGCGCTATTCCTTTAAAAAAGATTTTGTTGACTCCTGCAAAAAGAGGATGGGAAGGTAAATCTGTGATTGCACTGTTATTAAAATTCCTTTTTCCATCACTATCCCTTATTTCAGGATATAATGTTATGTTTTGAAAGAACATCCCAAATTTCTCTGCCAACAAATTGAAATGTTCCAAGTCACAATTCTCAACGTCATTTGCCAATAGCAATAACCTTCCACCCTGATGTACCCATTTGGCAATATCCTTAGCGGCTTTCTTGTCCATGTAATTGGGATTCTTGGTGTCCTTCTGATTGTCAGGGTCTGCGATGATGTATATTTGCGCGGTTTTCAGATTCTTGCAAGTGGGTTTCTCTTTTAGAATACCTAGCGAACAATGGTTTTCGCTGAATAGTTGCCCTAATTGTGAGAACCCACTCATTGCGGTATCATTCCACAAATAATGGTAAGACTGGCCATGCGCATTGAATTCGTTGTTATAATAATTGTCTAGAATTACGTTTTGGCAAAAGACCATGGCGTTGGCAAACATCATGAAGATGCCTAATGCTGTCAACCGAAAAAATATGTTCTTCTTCATTTCTGGTACATTGTTAAGAAAATGAGACTTATCGATAATAATTCTATCTGATACAATAAGGCGCTCATCTAAACAAGAAAGTTTACACCGCAAATACGGTGTAAACTTTTCGTTGATTTATGATACTTTTCTGCTATTTGTAAATAGGTCCATAGTTTGCGCAAGCACGATAGTCTGCACCCTCTTTCTCCATGCCGAATGCGTTCCATGCAGATGGACGGAAGATCTTCTTATCCTCCACATTGTGCATGCAGACTGGGATACGCAGAATAGATGCCAGCGTGATGAGATCTGCACCAATATGTCCATATGCGATAGCACCGTGGTTGGCACCCCAATTGTTCATCACATCGTAAGCAGTCTTGAATGCATCCTTGTTGGGATCAAGACGTGGAACAAACCATGTGGTAGGCCAAGTCTTGTCGGTACGCTTATTGAGGATATCGTGGATTTCTGGATCGAGGTCTGCCGTCCATCCCTCGGCAATTTGAAGTACGGGACCAAGTCCTTTGATGAGATTCAGGCGAATCATAGTCATTGGCATGCCACCGCGGGTCAAGAAGTTTGATGAGAAACCGCCGCCTCTGAAGTAGCCGCGATCTGCCGGATACCAAGTAGTAGCATCAAGACAAGCCTTGACGTCTTCTTCTGTAACATCCCATGGCTCCTTCATCGTAGGATTGCCATCGGCATCACTCATTGCGCCCGTTGCGTCAAGTGTAGTTGCCCCTGAGTTGATGAGGTGAATAAAACCTCCAGCTGCAATTCCAGTTGCCTCCTTGCCCGTAACACGTTTCACTGCCTCAGGGCTCCAATAGGTGCGGATGTCAGAGAACATCACTCCGCGATTTGTGAGCAAGTGTCCAAAGAGCATAGCGACACCGTTACAAGCATCGTTCTCGGTGGCGAGCACGTAAGCCTCACGTATGCCGTTCCAGTCGAAACTGGTGTTCATCAATGCCTCTGGGAAATCACCGTTTGGATAGAAGTCCGTCCACTGACGCTGTCCCTGGAAACCAGCCAAGATGGCGTTATGCCCGAGTGCTTCCTCTTTGAATCCCAGTTCTTTGAGTTTTGGATTGCCTGTCATCAAGTCACGCATAATGATCATCATCTTCACGACAAATTCCCAATCGCCTTCCTTCTGCTCGCGTGTCTTAGTCTTCTCAGGCAGATTGTAATCCTGGCCTTCATTTGGTTTGCAGTTCTTTTCAGTCCAAGCCATGGCCTTATTGAATTCTTCTTTGTCATATATGCCTTCTGACATACGACGGATAATCTCGGTCAGGTCGATTGACTCATTGCGCATACCAAGATATTCCTGGAAGAATTCAGGACTAACTATGGATCCAGCAATTCCCATACACATACTACCCATTGATAGATAGGACTTTCCGCGCATGGTCGCGGCAGCCTGTGCTGCACGTGCGAAGCGTAAGATTTTCTCTGCAACATCGGCAGGAATGGTGTTATCATCAAGGTCTTGTACATCATGTCCATAGATTCCGAAAGCTGGCAAACCCTTTTGAGCATGAGCGGCGAGTACGGCAGCGAGATAAACGGCGCCTGGGCGCTCTGTTCCATTGAACCCCCAAACTGCTTTGGGATAATAAGGGTTCATATCCATTGTCTCTGCACCATAGCACCAACAAGAAGTGACCGTGATGGTAGAGCCTACACCTTCGCGCTCGAATTTCTCAGCACATGCCGCACTTTCGGCAACGCGTCCGATGGTTCCATCAGCGATGACACACTCCACAGGTGATCCGTCGCCGTTTTTCAAATTACTGCTGATGAGGTCGGCAACTGCTTTTGCCAGACTCATAGTCTTGTCCTCAAGACTTTCGCGAACACCACCTTGGCGTCCGTCAATTGTTGGACGAATTCCGATTTTAGGGTAACTCATAGTAATACTGTTATTGGTTTATTAAGTAAATCGTTTTTTATTATTGTATGTAATTCTTCATTATTTGTTTGTAGCTTTCGACAGGCTGAAGACCAAGATTACCAAGAAACAAACAAGTGGTACACTAAATCCTATATTCATGGAAGAGACATCAGCAATGTATCCCATTAACATTGGAACCAAAGCTCCTCCTACGACACACATCACTAGAATGGATGAGGCTCTTTCACGATTGACTCCCATGTCACTCACTCCTAACGCAAAAATAGTTGGGAACATGATGGACATAAAGAAATAGGAACAGAACAGGCATATGATAGAAGCCAAACCGAATCCCATCATAACAAAGCCCATAAGTAAGACGTTCACTCCTGCTGCAATAGAAAGCAGTGCCTTTGGCTTGAACTTTTTCATCACGTAGCTGCCTAGCATTCGTCCTACCATGAACATTCCCATACCACCTATTGCCAATATGCGAGATGCCTCAAGATGGCTAATATCCGGCTGAACTTCAACTACATAGTTAATAAAGAAACTGCCTATGCCTGTCTGAGCAGCCACATAGAAGAACTGAGCAACTACAGCAAAGAGAAATAACTTATGATGAAGGAGGTCTTTGTAAGAACCTTGGCTTGCTTCTATGTTATCATTATTCGTATCATCCTTAATGACAGGTAGGGGTGTCCTTACAAATACCACGGCAACAATCAGTACTACAATACCAATGGCGACATAGGGTATAGCCATCACGCCAAAAGGGTCACCGTCAGAAAAGATAAACATTCCTCCAAACAAAGGACCAACTACCCAGCCCAATCCATTAAATGATTGTGCTAGATTGATTCTCCGTGCTGCTGAATGTTTGGGGCCAAGTACAGTGGTATAAGGGTTGGCTGATGTTTCTAGAAAGGTGAGGCCGCAAGCGATGACAAACAAGGCGAACAGAAAAGGCGGAAATGTGCGAATGAGTGTAGCTGGATAAAACAAGAAAGCCCCGATACTAAATAGGGCAAGTCCTACAATAATGCCACCCTTATATCCATACTTCTTGATGAACAGCCCCGCAGGTATGCCCATAACAAAATATCCTCCATAAAGAGAAAATTGTACCAGTCCTGATTTTGCCTTTGATATGTTAAGTATATCTTGGAAATGGGAGTTAAGGACGTCCAGGAGTGAATGAGCGAACCCCCATAAGAAGAACAGACAGGTTATAAGAGCGAAAGATATGAGGTAGTTTTCTCCATTTCTCCCCGTGAACATTGAGTTTGAATGATTTTCCATATATTGTATTGATTAGTTTTTCCTTTTAAAGAATACCCCGTGGTAACTCATCGAAGATATATCTTTAACGTTTGCGACTCCTTTATAGTGTTTTTAAGATGGATATTGTTCGTTGCATCATCTATGCTAACATTCAAACGGTTTCCTTTTCGACTTATCTCGATATCGAAGTTTCGACCGAAAGCACGAATATGTCGAAGTGCCATGTGATCCCATTCCTTAGGTAGGCGAGGTGTTAGATTGAATGATCGAAATCCTGTCGGACGAATACCAAATAATCCCTCCGTATAAATACGACAATACAACCCACTCTCTGCAGACAAGTGTCGCTGATTACCTTCAGGCCATGCCTCTATGGCATAAGGCACATGCTCGCCCAAAAGACGCATCCTTGAATAGTATTTTAGGAAAGCAAGTCCACGATCAATCTCTCCTGCCGCTAGTGTTCCTCTGAGGGCATACAATGTGGAGCGATCCCAATATGTATCTGTTCCCGCTTGCGTGAGTAAGCCATTCTTTGTCCACAGTCTATTTGAGAACAAAGCCTCTATGGTTCCTTCAGCTCGTGTGTAGATTCCCATGGTCAATGGGATGCATATCCAAGCGCGCAACACCTCATTACCTGCATAGTAACGATAACTGTGATAGCCTTCTATTTCGTAGCCGAAATGCTTCTCAATTGCACCAAAGAGCTTGTCAGCTTGTGAGGTATAAGATTTCAATTGGTTCGGCGAAAGCTTTAGTTCTTTGCCTAACATCACAGCCGATCGTAGGGCATCATAGTACAAGCTTGAAGTACACAAATTCGCATCACCTGATGGGAATCTGTTCTCAAGTTCATCGCTGTTTGAGGCAACTACCCCATCACTTGTCAGTTTACGGTGACAATATTCCAAGCACCACTCGATAAGTGGCCAAAGTTGTTGCGCCTCTGCTTTATCTCCACGAGCTAGCGCATAACGAGCAGCACCATAGGCTATCATAGCTGCATCCCCACGATCTTTGGCGCCCTGCCAAGTGCCCACGCCCTCGGAAATTATAGAACTGGGAATGGCCTTATAATCATTGTTCATGAACCGCGAGAAATGCTTGTAGGCATTTAATGCTGACTCATTGCCAATATTATATCCCAAGAATGGAAAGAATGGATTGATATATTCTGCCTGATCGTTTGCCCAGATAGCAGCATAGTAAGCTTCTCCACCAGGACCATGCATAAATCCACCCTTGGTGCGATAGATGCTCTCGGCACCGCGTATCTTTGCGAAAGAGAACATCGTATTGAGCACACTATCAGGAGTTTCGAGAACCAGATTATCATGCCATTGGTGCAATAGATTCAATCTTGCCAGACGTTCTGCGCTGATGTCAACTTGGGATAATGGTGTGTCCGACATCTTCTGGCCACTAAATATGGCATAAAAGGTCAGGGAATCATTAGGCGCCAAAGTATAAGATCCATGGCATGAAAGATTAACTTGGATGTGATAGGCTCCATAAACACCTTTGTCCTCTGGAGTATCATAATTCATCTGCAGTTGAGGAACGCGCAGTGTGATGCTATGATCCATATTATTTCTATAGGTGTATTCCTCTAAATAGCAAGCTTTATCAGTGGATGGATAGAGCAATCGGGTGAGTGACATTGAGTTAGGAACCGTCTTCCGCTTGTATTCACTACTAAAACTACTTTCTATCCGCATGCGGCCATCTAGACTGATGGAAGAGACTTTTTCATTGGTTAATGTTTGATGATCTAGAGTGACTGCCGTCGCAATGTTCAAATCCACACGTTGTTGTAAGTGATTCGAAGTTTTGTTAGGTATCATCCTAAGCATCGGGAACACCAAACTACGATTAAGCGTAAGCTGACCATCGGCCGTCACTCCATATCTCAATACTACAGAGATCATCTGTCCGCTCATCTCAATATGATCAGAATGAGGCAGTCGATCATTTATCTTCCAGGTGATTGCTCCATTGCGTTGCATCTGCCAACGATCTGTTGACTCGGCATTTACAAGCAAGGGCAGGCATGCCATAATCCAAATTAATATTTGTTTTGTCATGATCTTTTATTTTTGAGTCAACTTAATGACGGCACTATCATATTTACCTGTGAGGTTTATTTCAACTCCTTCATTCATCAATTGTTGCCCGCTCTTGATGATGGGACTAGAATGTAGTTTTCCTGACAATACCGTATCTAATTCTTTCACCTCATACAGGCTTGTAGGATTCAACCCTTTCAGGGATACATGGCCTATACTCGAATCTTCTATCTGGTAGAGATAAACCATCGCATTCTGTTTATCTGGAGACACATAGCTCCAAGATGCCACGGGATTGCCGTAGGGTGATAACAGACGATAGAGGTCGCCATGCATAACTAACGGTCTGACTTGCGACTTATACACATCGACTGCATGTGCTAACTGTCGGCATTCTTCAGTTGTTGCCTTCTCCAGATCCAAATCAATTCCGAACGCCCCGCTCATAGCCACGTCGACAGCTAGTTTCAAATTGCGACTTCCCATGCGAGTGACATGTGCTGACAAAGTCTTTGCTGGATAGAAATATCCGAATCCCCACTGAATCTTAATCCTTTCAATAGGATCAGTGTTATCGCTCGGCCAAAAGCTATGGAAATACTTCAGCGACTCAAAGTCAACTCTTCCCGAACCTCCTGCACAAAGCATACCCATAACATTTGGATAAGTTCGAGCATAGAAGTCCATCAACTTGTATAGATTGTAGGTGTAGTCAACCATCAAGTGACTCTGTTTATCCGTAGAAAGATAACTGGAACCTGGTTGGGTTACAAAGCGGTTGCAGTCCCATTTGATGTACGAGATTTTAGGATTCTTGCCTAGTACATCTTGGAAGATGCCTTTCTCAAAGTCAAAGACTTCTGGACGAGTAAGGTCTAATACTTCTTGATTACGCCCCAATATCGGTTCGCGATAACGCTGACCAATGACCCAATCTGAATGGGCAATATATAGGTTGCTCTTAGGGTTGACCATTTCTGGTTCCAACCATATACCGAAATCTATTCTACGTTTATTTGCCTGATTAGTTAGGTAGCTCAATCCATGAGGCAATTTCTTTCGGTCAGCCTGCCAATCGCCTAAGCCATGCTTGTCATCATCACGCGCAAAACTATCATTACCAAACCAACCATCGTCTAGTAGGAAAAACTCTGCACCGACCTTTTTAGCACCATCAAACAGTTGAGTCAAACGTTTCTCATCAAAATTGCAATGCGTAGCTTCCCAATTGTTAATGATTACAGGGCGATTCTTGTCCGGATCACGAACTACATATTGATCAGCCCAATGATGAATATTGCGACTTAGACTTCCGACGCCTTCAGAACTATAAGAGCATACCAAAGCAGGTGTAGACAGACAACTATCGGGCGATAAGTGATAACTTTGGCCAAGCGGCTTGATACCGCTTATGACACGAACACTACCTGACCAGTTATAATCAAAGGAATATTCGAAATTTCCTGCCCATTTTAATGAGAATCCAAACACTTCGCCTTGGTCCTCCTGTGCTGGACCATTGCAAGACAGAAGGACCGATGGAGTAACGTAGTAATTACTACGCACACCAAGGTTTGTTCCAATTGACTTTACGCCTCTGCCCAGCTTTTCTTCCTCGATAGTAGCTTCATGTTTGTAACGACCATTGAACTGAGTGAGCCAATAGCTTTGTGCTTGGATAAGTGGCGCCGCTGAAGCGTACCTATACAGAATGACATCGCCTGACAATTCTTTATGACGATATTCAGTCCAAAGTTCCATCACATTCTGCTGAGCATAGGACTTAAAAAATATATCTACAAAGAATGGATAGTGAGAATCCTTCAATGTGATTTTAGTTAGAGTGGTTCCAGAGGCCAGTTGTTCAACAGAATGGTTCTCATAAACCAAATCGAGGGATGTATTACCATCGGTATGGACTACTTGAACAGCAGGTTCTGCGATGTAGCCATTGCCATAAGCTGGGAGAAACTCTTTCTCTCGACTAGGTAGCTTGGCAGGAACAGAGATTGTTTCTGATGCTTTGCCACAACCCAATTGATACAATCGGTTGTCGGAACCAACCATCAATGTCAGTTTCCAACTGCCTACTGGAATTTCAATGAGTCGGTCCGCTCCATTTGCCCGCCCAAAAACACTAAGTAAAAGAAAAAGTAATAAAGAATAACCTTTCATATCAAGAGTTCCTATTAAATGATATTGTCCCAGATTTAATTTTGATTGTTACTAGCTTGAGGACCTACTATGGATACAATTCATTGTGCTGTCATGAATTTCCACGTCACCTTGTTGATAGTATTCGGCTTTCCTTTAGTGGGTTTGCTAATTGTGCCATGAGGATGCCCATTCTTATCAAAAGTCACCTGAATGTTTCGCCAACTATATTGGCCATTTTCATAATCGAAAGTCTCGCCGTCATCATCGTATAGTTGATAACTTCCATTGCTTTTGCCATAATGCCTGATCTCTAAATCTACTTTCTCACCTTTTGATGGAGCATGGAGACGAGGTGCTATCATTGGTATTATTCCTCCATCTTTGACATAAACGGGAATCCGTTCCAATCCAGGAGTCACTTCGATGATTTGGTTGCTGCCCACGTATTTACCTGTATAGAAATCGTACCAATCTCCCGGAGGCAAAATTACCTTTCTACTCTGTTGTCCGGCAAAGAGGGGGGCAACCATAAGATAATCACCAGCCATATACTGGTCCTTGATTTCCTTCGTCATCTTCTCTAAATAGGGATTGGTATCAAGATCTGTGTTTTGCTTTTCATTTGCCATTTCATTGGCATTCAATTCTCCAAAATCGAGATTAAGTGATCGGAATGGAGGGATGCCATCATAATGATAGCGAGCAAAGGCAGTGTACCAGTATGGCATCATCTGCATTCTTAACAAAGCATAATCCTTGACAGCATCAGCTACCTCAGGAAACGACCAAGGCTTTGTTCCGCTTGACCAAGCATTGAGCATAGCCATAGGAGAGAATACAACCGTTTGAAATCGTCTGATCCACTCTTCTGCGGTCTTGGAACTTCTAACTTCTGGAGTCCATAATACACCGCTAAAACCAGAATTAATCAATGCAGTGATGAAGTCAGGATGGCTATAATAATCATCATAGATAACGTAAGGCAAAGACGATCCGCCCGCATTTGATCCTCGAACAAGACCAAATGTTCGACGATTTTGCTTCTTGTATAAATCGTAAGTTACACGCTGAACCAACAATCCATAAGTTTGTCGCATTTGTTCAGCTGAAATGCCGGAAGGGAATGTTGCAACGTCTGGCCAGAGATAGTAATCATAACCATCAATCTCGTCTATCTTATATCCGCTGACTCCAATAGATACATGTTCCTTCTCTAACTTATTACCCCAAATGGTTCGCCCCTCCTTGCTAACTAGATCTGGCACAAGTCCATTCCACACGGTATGAGATCCGCTCCAAGGAAAGATTTGCTTATAAATCTCGGATGCGGGAGACACATAGGGATTCGACCAAAGATTCACCTTAACGCTCTTTGCATCCATCTGCTTGATAAATGATTGTGGATTTGGGTAACGCGTGGGGTCCCACTCGAAGGAACAAGGATATGATTTACTCTGCCATCCAGGTTCCAACCCTATGAAATCAAGTGGAAAGCCGCGCTTCGCAAATGAATCCACCTCTGCCAATACATCTTCAGCAGTGTACATGCGCTTCGTACGTTGCGTGAACCCCAATCCCCAGCGTGGAGGTAAAGCTCCACCACCACAAAAGAGATTGTAACGGCGAACTACATCCATAGGTGTTGGACCGGCGAAGAGATAGATTTCCACTCCGGAAGCAGGAACCACCACCGCCACTTCATCAGATGCCTGGCGTGACGACCAATTCTTATCGGTATTCCTGTCCTTGGCTTCAGGAGCATTCGGACTATCCTTTCGAACACTTGTACCAGCATAGACGGTCAAATATCTGGCGGAGTTTATCATCACACCATATCCATTACTGGAAATATAAAATGGCACAGGGGCATGAGTGCGACCATTATCCTTACCTCCATAATGATCAACATGCAAGTTCAAAATCTTACCTCTCTGTTGCACTGTTTGAAAGTTCAAGCCGAAGCCATAAAGGTGCTCACTCTTAGTCAATGGAATTTGAAGCATGGTTTTCCCATCAACGAGTTGATAGGAAACATCTTGCGCCAGAGACGGAAGTTCTACTTGTGGCAAACGGTTGAAGCCATCTTTCGAGGCAGAGCATTCTGCCGCACTCAATAGTGAATACTTTTCTGGCGTTCCTATGACGCTTTTCCAGACGCCAGGTTGTACCTGCTGCCATTGCGTTTGAGCCATTGCGCCAAGTGCATTGGCAACAACTAATGTTATGGCAAAGAATAATGTTCTCATAATATTATGAATGTTATTGATTCATTAACGTGAATTCGATGAATTTAAATTAAATGATAACTGTGCATTTGTTGAGTGAAATAGATTGTTTTAGTGAGTAAAACAAATTGAATCACTGCGTAAATCAAATTGAATCACTGCATAAATCAAATTGAATCACCGAGTAAATCAAATTGAATCACTGAGTAAAGCAATTTGAATCACTGAGTAAAACAAATTGAATCACTTTATAAGAGTCATGCTATTTATGGATAAGGTTCTATTTGTCATTTGAGCGATCGATATGAATGGAAGTATAACTTGCTTTGAGCTAATTCGTCGAACTCATGTTTATTACTTGATGATGGCCGTAAAACCGCCATTTGGAAGTACATGAACGCGCATCTTATCGGTTGACAACTTAACTTCTTTATAATCGAAGTGATCCTTATCTTGTCCGTCGACAATCATAGTAAAGGCTTTACCATGACAATCCTTAGGAAGATTGAACTCCAATTCACGTTCTATCGGTTTGCCATTGATACCACCGATGAACCATGTTGAGCCGACTCGACGCCCAACCACAACAAAGTCACTAGGATAACCACCCAGCAAGACGCTTTCATCCCAAGCGGCTGGAACTGATTTTAGAAAATCCTTCGGCTGATCTGGTAAAGACAGATATGCTTCCGCCCGATCCGCAAAGCATTGGAATCCTGACTCAAAGACAACAGCAAGCGCTAACTGATGAGCCATAGAGGTCATTCTGAATGCCTCTACTCCACGACGGATCTTGTTTGAGAATGTAACAGGAGTGTAGTCCATAGAGCCAATAACATTGCGAGTAAACGGAAGAATACTATTATACCATGCCGCATGGTCACAACGTTCCTGTTGCCCTAAGCCCTCGGCACCGCGGACAGCTTCTGTAGTCATCAAGTTGGGGTAGGTGCGTTCTAATCCGCGAGGCAAGGTTGCACCATGGAAGTCAACCATCAAATGATGCTTAGCTGCATCAGCTAAGATAGCTGGATAGAGCTTAATAATACGCTGCTTATCTGTATCGAAGAAATCAACTTTAATTCCTTTGACACCGATATCCTGCAGATGCGTCATCTCATGATTCCGCAATTCCTTATCACTCATGATGCGCTCGGAGGCAGCAGAGTCTTCTCGCCCTGCTCCGGAATGATACCACAACCAGACGCCAACACCCATTTCATTAGCATAGCGGACCACATCTTCTACGTTACCTCCATTCTTCATTCGCTGCCATCCAGCATCAATCAGTGTATATTCCCATCCCATTTCCTTACTCAGGCGAACATATTGGAGTTGAGTTTCATAATCTGTTACTGTTCCTCCACTGTACCACCAGCTCCAACAAGAACGTCCAGGTCTGATCCAAGAGAGATCTGTGAAAGTGCAAGGTGGATTCAGATTGGTGACCATCTGAGTCTGAAAAATGGCGTTCAATGTATTTCCAACGATGACAACACGCCATGGAGTCTGCCAAGGCAATGTAGAAACGGGGCGTGGATCATCAGGTATAGCAACCTCATCTGCCTCGGGGAAGGCTATTTTATAGGCTTTATTGGGGTTCATCCGACATTTTGAGTGATGCGGCAGTCATGAAGTGCATATAGCCTAAGTTTGAAGTACTTTTCGTCCCTGAAGCCATATGCATTTCTTTTCATCACTTTTATCTTATTGTTGATGCCTTCCACTTTTCCTGTTGATAAGTGGCAATCATACCAGGCAAGTATACCTGTCCTGTGTGCCATCAACACATTGGCCATTTTCAAAAGTTGAGGTACTTTACTTTCTCTAGCTTGTTCCACCCAATCCAATAATACCTTTTCAGCATCCTCTTTATAAAGTTGTGTCCATATTTCATGTAACTGTTCTTTCAAATAATATGCCTGCGACAATGGTTTGTTCATGGCTAATGCATTGTCTAATCTAGTTTTAAATTGTTTATCAAAGATGTCTTTACCATTTCTCAGCAACAGGTAACGAGTCCCCTTTAGAACACCTCGCTTATTGATATCCTTCTCCATGGCATATTGCAATCTTCGTATTTCATCCAATTTATCGTTCATCAGTTTTACTACATGAAAGTGATCAAAGACATGTACTGCATGTGGGCAGTTCTTTAGCACAGATAATGTAAATGCAGCAGATAGGTCTGTAGCAACATGTTTGATTATAATCCCCTTTCTTCTAATTCTTCTCCAGAACTTTTCCAGCGCATCAGCTCCTTTGCCTTCGCCTACATACAAGATACGACCAGTATTCAGATCTACTACTATTGTTTTGTATATATGTCCTTTTTTTACGGCAAACTCATCTATACCTATATTCTCTACACCTTCCAGAGATGGCGGTTCATATTTCCCTGAGAGATATTTCATATGTATCTCCTTAACCAAATCCCAACTTACCCCTAAGCGTCCAGCTACATCTTTCAATGTCATGCTTCTCAGGAGATCAATAACATACTTTGCAAAACGAAAAGTATAACTTTGGCTTCCATTGGCAAATCTAATCTGTTCTTGTTGGTCATAATCACAGTCCTTGCATTTATAGCGCTGTATATAGTACTCCCCATTTTTAGACAGGGTTTAACTTCAATTAATTCAGAACAAGAAAGAGGAGGCAGTCGTCTCGGTCTTACCTTGTTCCGACCTTGTACATGACAAGGTTTTTTCTTTGTTCAGCACAAATATAAACAATAAAATCAAACTATCAAATATTTTTGTCTTTTTTATACGACAATACCGTATTCCATGCTGGGTAACAGCTTTTCCAGACTTTGGTGCGGCCTTTGATAGTTGTAGAACTTGATAAAGTCGTTAACGCCTTTTCGTAGTTCTTCAACGTTGTCGGTAGGATTGAGATAGATGTATTCCTGTTTGATGGTGCGCCAAAAACGCTCTATCCAGATATTGTCTTTACAACGTCCACGTCCGTCCATGCTGATCTGGATATGATGGTCGTGCAGTAAATCCTCCCACCTCTTGGTGGTGTACTGAACGCCTTGATCAGAGTTGATAATCTCCGGAGCGCCATAGACTCTGATACAATCCTCTATTAGCTCATAGCAGTTGTTGGCAGACAGAGTGTTACTCAGCCTCCATCCAACGATGAAACGGCTGTGAACATCAATGACAGCGTAGAGATACATAAATCCACCCTTCATGGGAATATAGGATATATCGGTACTCCATACCTGATTAGGATGATCTATATTTAAGCCACGCAAGAGATAAGGATGAAAGAACTTAGGCCTACCGCCCTTGGATAAGCATTTCTGTGGATAGATGGTCTGCAAGTTCATCTTACGCATAAGGCGACGTATACGTTTCGGATTCGCGGATATTCCCTTCAGTACTAGCATGTTCACCATTGTCAATACTCCTGCTGTCGGATGATTTATGTAGTATTTATCCATTTCCTCCATGATATCCAGGTTTTCTGCTGATTCGCCCTTGGGACTGTAATACAAAGTGCTGCGGTTGAACTCCATATACTTGCAGAACTTCTTCCGACTCATGCCTGCGGGGCGCAGATTCTCCAGATCCGCTATCTCACTTTGAGTCCGGCATCCTCGCAGGCTTTTGCAAAAAAATCACAGTCAATGCTCAACTGACCAATCTTATGCAACAAACGGTCGTTTTCTTGTTTGACTTTCTTCAGATCACGTTTGCTGTCTGACGGTTTTTCAAATGCCTGAGATGCATTCTTTAGAAACTCGTCTTTCCATTCCGTGATCTTTGAAGGAGATAACTCATAACGCTTTGCCAACGATTCTATCGTCGAGTTCTCTTTAATGGCTTCAATTGCCACTTTCGCCTTGAAGGCAGGTGTGAATTTGCTCATTCTTCCCATTACTTTAATCTGATTTTGCCGCAAAGATAAACTTTCTTTTTCGTATAACAATGCGGGTGTCTAAATTTTGGGGAGTATTATAGTATCTTCATTCTGATAATAATCTTTTTACCACCAATTGGAAGTCCTAAGAAGTCACGAGTACGATAACCGTTCTTCACTAGATGATACTTTCTACATTTAGGGCAACGTTTTTCGCGCGTTTTCGATTCTACATTTAAGATAATTGTATTACCTTTGTATTCAATACTATT
>Ga0183095_10591_pt2 | contig 47212 bp, 18 predicted proteins | sample BioMet4_FD_130346 | JGI IMG/M metagenome (GOLD analysis project Ga0183095, IMG submission 130346) | Microbial communities from bioreactor (seeded with sewage sludge) at LBNL, California, USA - Biofuel metagenome 4 (v2) (version 3) | ecosystem: Engineered > Bioreactor > Anaerobic > Unclassified ...
CTCTGTCTTTGGGTCTGTCATGGCAGAACGTAGCAGCTTATCCCAAGGCGAAGATCATGACCTGAATCGTGATGATGCGCAGGAGCATGGCAAATGGGTAAACCGTGGAGTAGCCCACCGAGGGTGATTCGCTCTGCGTCATGTCGCTGACGTAGGCCAAGGCATGCGAACTGGTGTTGGCGCCGGCGAGTGCTCCCATCAACGTGAAGAAGTTGATATGGAACGCGCATCGCCCGATGATGCCGCCGAGAAGAATTGGTATCATCGTCATGGCCAGTCCGTAGCCGATCCATAGCAGGCCTGACTCGCTGACGACGGTGTCGACGAAGACCTTGCCCGTGCCCAGGCCCACGCAGGCAAGGAAGAGGTAGAGGCCTATCTCGCGTATCAGTTGGTTGGAGTTCATCGTGTTATAGTTCACCATGTTGAACTTCGGGCCGAAGTAGCCCATGAGGATGGCGATGACCAGCGGGCCGCCGGTCAGGCCGAGACGCAGCGTCTCCGATATGCCGGGAAGCCATAAGGGTACGTTGGCGAGGATGCATCCTAAGACGAGTCCGAGGAAGATGGGGATCATGTTCGGGTCGCCGATGCGCTTCATGGAGTGTCCCAGGAGTTTCTCCGCGTGGCTTACGCCAAGTTCGGTGCCCATCAGCTTCACGCTGTCGCCTATTTGGAGCTTTAGGCTTGGCGTGGGCACGAGGTCGATGCCCGAGCGGTTGACACGCGTGACGTTCACGTTCTTGCCACTGATGTGGAGCTGGCCGATGGTCTTCTCCTGTGCCGAGGAGCGCGTGATGAGCACTTCGCGTGACACTAGGCCGTTGTCGCCTATTGTCCAGTCCATCTCCACCAAGCTGCCCAGCAGGGCGCAGATGGCATCTTGGTCGTAGGGGTGGGCCACGACGAGCACGGTGTCTCCCATGTTCAACGTGGTGTGCTTGTTGGCCACTTGCTGTTGCTGTCCGTCACCTTCGCGGACGACTCGAGAGATGATGAGGTCGCGCTTCAACAGCTCATGGACGTGCTTCACGGTCTCTCCATCGATCATTTTGTTGGAGATCCTGACCGAAAACGTGTTGACGGTCATGTCCTTCAAGTGCCCGTGGCCGCACTGTGCATCGACCTCTTCGTCGGCCATCTTGATGCGCAGGATATATCGAAGCATAATAAACGAGACGATGACGCCGATCATTCCCATGGGGTAGGTTACGGCATAGGCCGATGCAATGGAGGGGGCGTCGATGTGCCGAAGGTCGCTGAAGGCTTGTTGGGCGGCGCCGAGGCCGGGCGTGTTGGTCACGGCGCCAGAGAGAATGCCGGCTACCGTGGCTATGGGCGTGTCCGTGGCGTAGTGGATAAAGAGTGCGGTGACGACGCTTAGCAGGATGACTATGCCCACCAAACCGTTGAGCACCTTGCCTCCGTTCTTAAAGGAGGAGAAAAGCCCGGGACCCATTTCGAGGCCGATGGAGTAGACGAAGAGGATCAGGCCGAACTCCTTCATGAAGTGGAGCAGGTTTTGGTCGAGGTTCAGGTAGAAATATCCGAAAATCAGTCCTATGAACAAAATCCAGGCATTGCCCAAGGAGACTCCCCTTACCTTTATCTTGGCAAGGCATAGGCCCAATCCGATAACCAGCGAAAGGAGCATCACAGAGTGGGCGACACCACCGCCCCACAGGTTCGGGAAACCCCGAAATAGGTTTTCAAAAATATTCATAATTTGCTATTTGTATTTGCGATTGCAAAATTATAAACACTTTCGATAGTCACGAAGGGCTGGCGTTTGATTATTCCGATGTCCGCTATTGCCGACATCAATAAGCGCGACGACGACAAGGATGCTTCCCTTGCCGTCGTGGGGAGGAGGTCATTTTTGTCCGCGCTTGAGGTACTCGTACCCAATTCGGCATCTTAGGCAGTCTCGTCGGTCACAATATTCATTCTTCAACTGAATGAGAGCCTGTGAGTCACCGGCATCTTTTACGGTCAGCCCACAGTCCTCCCATAGCCTCACAATGTGATTATTCTCCGCCTTGAGTTGCTCCAAAAACTCGAAGGCTCGGTCACAAAGTTCATCGTCCTGTCGATGTCTGCCGTAAGCAAAGAGCATAGGGATAGCCGTATTGATCATCAATAGATTCAGAGAAAAAGGCGAAAGTCTCTTCGCATTCTTTTCGCTCACTGAACCAAAGGAGTAGTGCGTCTCCCAGTATGGTGTGACCTCGGTGCGCAGAAGTTCACCTAGTGCCTTTACATCTGTGCATTCTACGAGTTGGCTGAGGCTGGCCTTGTGTTGATAATAGAGATTGGCGAGCTGGGCGATGCGGATATGAGGAAAGTTCTGCGGACGCAAACGAAGAAATCTCCATAGCTTATGGTCAATGGGATGCAATCCGAATTTATGTGCTAAATAGCGGTACTCCTTTTGCAACTCGGTGAAATAGCCTTCCGAGCGCGCCGTATCACGATAGGGCTTGGGTACGGCCTCTATGTCAAGCAACCCCGCTTGTCCCATAAATATTGCTTCAATCTGAAAGATGTTGTCGCGATGATGGTCCACCTCATGGAGTGGAATGCTTAAAGCCCATTGTTCAAATGCCTCACCGTTGATGCCGAAACCAAAGTTTCGTGCAAGCGTTACGAAGTAGCCGGCCTCCCAAGAGTCTTCGCAACGTGTTACTCGTTGCTTGATGGTCTCTGTCTTTTGTTCCAACCGTTCGGTCTGCAAGGCACTCATCCAGGAATGTACCATAAGCTTGGAAAGGCTTGGTATAATCTTATAGCAGGGTGGATATTGGTCAGCCTTTATCAGTTCCTCATAGTTTGAACGCACGGACTCGGGTACTTCGAGTTGCAACTGAGGTGGATGTTTGCCATCCTCTGTCAGAACCTCTGAGTCCACAATCCCAGCCACATGAAGTACTACATTGTTATAGTTTGCATCTTTGTCGTGGCCGTGTGTGAACCAATCGGACGAACGGTCATGTATTTCCACATTGCCCACCCATAACGTACCATCAATTCGTACCTTAGCATTGAAGAAGTCAGGCCCTGCATTTTGATTATGCAGACCGGTGTCGATGACCTCTAAAGGAAGACTGTTTGTCGTAAGTAAGGCTTTGAGTGGAAATAACTTGTGTTTCCAAACATAGTGCAAGAGTTTTTCCATGAGTAGAAGGTAGTCAAATATCTTGGTAAAGAAATTTGCTTACAAAGATAGCAAAATTAATTAAATCATACGTTGAAACAAATAAAATCATGCAGTGAATCAAATTGAATCACGGAGTAAATCAAATTGAATCATGCAGTGAATCAAATTGAATCACACCATTAAACAAATTGATTCATCATGCGAATACATATCTTACGCGTTGATATCGGTATCCTTCTATGCTTGAAATAATATGAGATAGAGTGCTATTTCATGTCAATAAGAAAATCCGTGAGGGATGCATCGCCCTCAATGCCGAACTTTTTACGTAGTCTGTATCTGGCGCCTTCTACACCGCGAACACTCAGATTAGTGTAATTGGCAATTTCTTTGGTATTGAGGTTAAGCCTTAGTAGCGCGCAAAACTTGAGGTCGGTAGGGGTGAGATTGGGGTATCTGGTGCGTAGGTTTCTGAAAAAATTCTTGTGTATGAGGTCAAAGTTCTGTTGGAAAATGTCCCAAGCCTTGTCGGTGTTTCCACCTTTAGTGTTGGTCAGAAGGTCCTTGAAGTCTTTGTCTGACAAGGTACCTTTGCGCTTTTTCTCCATTAATTCCTCTCTAAGCATCTCCGAGTTGTTGTGTTGTGTTACCACTTCGAAGGCCATGGAAGCCAGTTCCTTGCCCTTGCTTGATAGCTCGTCCTGCATGATTATTTGTTGTTGGGCAGAGATAATTTGTTGTTGTTCGAGCATCTTTAAGTTTTGTCGCATTAGTTCTTCCTCTGCCTTGTGCTGGTTTCTCGAAATGATTTTATTGGCTCTCCAACGTGTAATCTGCATAATCACAAGAAAGATTACCAGAGCATAAATGAGAAATGCCCAAATGGTGAAATAAAAAGGAACGATGCGCCTGAATTTATAGACTGTTGTGGCAAGGACCTCTCCGTCCGTAGAAATACAAGAAGCTTCAAGCGTATAGCTTCCATAGTTTAAGCTATTGAATGTGATGATAGGATTGTCTTGTTCAGAACTCATATCGTTTCCAGGCTTTTGTAGCGTATATCTGAATGTTATTTCTTGATGATTGTAGTTGGGGTAGGAGAGTTCGATACGAATATTGTCTGAATGAATCTTGTTGTCGGTGTTGCCTTCACAAGCCACGGATTCCACCTCGTTGCCCGACCTGTTGCTCGTCACTTGCGCAACAGTCAATGGAAAGTGAGGAAAGGCAATGGATTTTCCCATGCGATATCGTCCAATTCCATTGTTGAGAAAAAAGTAATTGTTGTTTCCATAAACGTATTGTGAAACTCCACTGGTATTCACATCAAGCCCAAACATCTTGTAGGGTATGTTGAGTAGACGGTTAAGCTTTTCCCCGTCATGGCGATAAAGAAGAAATGCATCTTTGTCTGCCACCCAAAAAGTGGCATTATCAACCGCAATGGAGGATGAGATGCCCTGAGGAAGTGTGTGGCTTTGGCCTTGATAGGCCACGATTCGATTGTTAAGGTCATCATAAGTGTACAGACTATCTTGGTAAGCAAAAACTACTCTTCCCCTGATGCGCATGACATGCATCTTGCTGGGAATCCCATTGCTTGTGGGGGCGCCGTAATATTGCATGTGGGCAACTTGGGATAGGTCGGTTGAAAGAGTTATCTTGTAAATGCCCTTGCTAAAATGGGCTGCCCAGATATTGCCGCTGTTGTCTATCTCAAACTCAAGGATGGGTGCTTGGAAGCCTTTGATTGGGTTAGAAAAAGTCCATTTGTCAGCTTGCTTTCTATAAACTTTGAAGTTGCTGTAGCCAGATTCTATCAGTACGTCTTGGCCGTTGAGACGGAATGGTTTTATACAGGTTCCACCCTCGTAAGTGCCAGGAATAGGAATGCCGACATCGCCTTCAACAGACATGGTCGATAGGTTGCCCCCCGCGAAAATTTGGTTTCCGAATGATGTTATATACCAATTTTGTCCGTTTGTGTTCTGAACCTGCTTGATTTCCTTAGTATTAAGATCATAACGCCATAGTGATTGGTTGGTAGCAATGTACATCTCGCTATTGTTTTGATACATGCCATAGACCATACCAATAGGGAGGCCCAGTTTGCTTGTACGCATTACGTCGATAGGAAGACTTGTGTGGACAATCGCGATACCATTGTCCAATGCAGCCCATAGGTTTCCATTCTTATCAGTCATCAGTTCAAGAACGGTATTGTTTTGTAATCCATTGACCATATTGTATTGCCAAAGGAGTTGCCCTGTGGCTAAGTCGATGGAATAAATCCCGTTGAGGATTGTTCCGATGGCGAGGGTTTTGTCACCGACAAGCACCGCCTTGTTGACCTGAAAGTTTCTTAGATCAGCGTCGATGTTGGTATGCCAGGGGGTAAAGCGACCATTTCCTAGGATAAATAATCCGCTTTTCGCCGTTATGCAGAGTATACTATTCCCGTGCAAAGGCGCCATTCCTACTATATCATCGTTGTTGTACGCACTCCTCGGGGCTATTGGAACGTATCGTCCATTCTCCAAAAGGCAGAGGCCTTGGTTGACAAGTTGTACATAAATTCTATCCCCAATGCGGAAAAAACCAAGAGGAAGCTTCGTAGGATCGTAATGGGAAACAACCTTCTTGCCATCATAGTCGAACCAAGAGCAGAATGACTGGAAGTAAATATGATTATTAGGTGCTTTGACTATTTTCCATATTTCGTCGTTATGAGACGTATAATTTTTCGGCCATAGTGACGTATAGACATAGCGACCGAAGTTGTTTCTCTTGAAGAATCCAAAGTCGGTGTATGTCCCAACGTATATCCTGTCTTTGTCGGCAAGAACAGACCTCACTATAGAATGGCTGGGAAGGTTATAATTGTTCCATTGAAAGCCATCGAATGAAAGCATCTCATTCTGGTTACCAAAGAACATTTGACCATTGTCGGATTGTGTGACCGACCAGTTTTGCAATCCGCCGGAGTAGGAAGATTGGGAATAATTAGATACAATGGGCATGAAATCTATTGATGATGCATAGCCCATGGCATCGGTATAGAATAGAAAAAAAGCCCCTAAAAAGTAGCGTAATTTCCCTGTTCTCATAACTTTTGATTTTAGTTTTCGATACAAAAATACCTTTTTTCAATTTAGTAACCTAGAATAATAGTTATTTTTTTAGCATGAATATCAAATAGTTACAAAATTAATAGTATTGAAAACGTAGTACGATTTATAGCCAAAGTGGTAGTCAAGTAGTTTAATTTTTGTATTAATAAGTAAAACGACCTTTCTTTGTAACGCTTTTTTAAGCAAACTCTATAAACCTAAATAAAAATGAAGTACAAACTTTTACTATTGTTTCTTGCCATTTTCATGGCACAATCAAGTTTTGCGCAGACCCAGACCGTGAAAGGAACGGTTGTGGATCAGGAAGGACAGCCATTGCCAGGAGTAACGATCAAGGTGGACGGAAGTTCTCAAGGTGCTGTTACTGACATCAATGGCGAGTATATAATCCAGAACGTTGCAAATGGCTCAACGCTCTCGTTCTCTTTTATAGGAATGAAGTCTAAACAAGAAAAGGCTTCTCCTAGTATGAATGTTACGTTACAAGACGACTTCCAAAAGCTGGAAGACGTTGTAGTAATTGGTTATGGTTCTGCTAAAGCCAAGGACTTGACATCGCCTATTAGTGTGATCAAGGCTGAAGAGCTGAAGTCAACTCCTTCTACTTCTGCGATGACCGCATTACAAGGAAAGGTTGCTGGTGTGAACGTTGTGAGTAGCGGAACACCGGGCTCAGGGCCTACAGTACGAATCAGAGGTGCTGGTTCTTTTGCCAACAGTTCACCTTTATATGTAGTGGACGGAATGTTTTTTGATGACATCAACTTCCTTGACAACAACGATATCCAGGAGATGTCCATCTTGAAAGATGCTTCCGCAGCTGCCATCTATGGTGTGCGCGCTGCCAATGGTGTGGTTATCATTACCACAAAGAAAGGTATGAAGAATCAGAAAGCCAAGATTACCTATGATGGTTATGTGGGTGTTCAAAGCGCTACCAATGTCCTTAAGATGGCCAACTCTGCTCAATATGCCACCATGTTGATGGAAGCCAACTTTGATGCGTATTCTCCTGTAATGAAGTCTTCTATCGATAACTATGGTGGTAGCTATGCCAACGGCGACTTCCATAATTGGACTTATGGCAGCGATACCAATTGGTATGATCAGCTCCTGCGCTCAGCCCTTATCACCAATAACAGTATTGGAATAAGTGGTGGTAGCGAAAAAGCCACTTATTCGATGGGTATCAGCTACATTCACCAAGACGGTATTATGGATGTTAAGAACAAGTTTAACCGTATGAACATCCGTGCATCTGTAGATTATGATGCTACGAGCTGGTTGAAGGTTGGGATTAGTAGCGTGATGAGTCGTTCAAAGCAGTTCCTCCCCAACAATATGGCTTGGCAGCAGGCATTCAACGCTCCTGGCATCTATCCAGTATACGATGATGGCAACGCAAATGCCTTCCCAGAGAAATATGCTTCTCCAAGCTCAATCGGCTTTACGGCAAACTTCTTCAATCCAGTGGCCACCGCCAATTATTATGATTCCCGGAATAGCAACCGTCAGTTCCTGACCAATGCTTATGCCCAGTTAAACATCATTCCAGAGAAGTTGAATTTCAAGACCAATATCAATTACAATTATCAAAGTATGGAGGGCAATAGCTTTATTCCTACTTATTATGTTAGCAGCTGGCAACAGCAGACCGCTTCAAGTCTTACGAAGAGCACAACAAATTATGACAATTACATCTGGGATAACACTTTAACATTCAGAGATAGCAAGGGAAAACACAACTATGGAGCCATGGTTGGCATGTCAATGAGGGAAGAAAATTATCGCTTCCTTTCTGGAACCGCATCGAATGTACCTGAGGGTAAGGACGAGTATCATTACCTCAACAAGGGTGATTCAAAGGGAGTGACCGTCAGCGACAATGGAACGACTTACCGTGGACTGTCTTATTTTGCTCGCCTCAATTACGATTATGCTGGCAAATACTATGTAATGTTCACGATGAGAGCCGATGGATCGTCGAAGTATCAGGAGAAATGGGGCTACTTCCCATCAGTAGGCGTTTCTTGGGTAATGTCCGAAGAACCTTGGATGAAGTCTCAACATGCTATCGATTACCTGAAACTGCGCGCCAGTTGGGGTCAATTGGGTAATGACCATGTAGCTGCCAGTGATGGATTTGCAAACATCTCAACCGGAAATGGTGCCTCGGGCGTATATGGTAACACCATTTTCCCGGGCTATCAGAATAACTCTTACTTCAGCTGGTTGCAATGGGAGTTGGTCGATGAGATTAATGCCGGATTCAATTTGTCTACCCTCCAGAATCGCTTGAACATCGATGCAGACTATTTCCATCGTATGACCAAGCATGCTGTAATCTCCCCACGCCTTCCATTTAGCAATGATGTGTTGGCAGGTAACTATGGCAAGATTCTCAATGAGGGCTTCGACGTGAGCCTCACTTGGAATGACAGGATTGGCAAGGACTTCAAGTACAACATTGGTGCTAACCTTTCTTTTTTGTGGAATACCGTGAAAGATTTGAGTGGCAAGTCCATCATTACTGGTGGAAAGACTGTCAATGTTGTGGGTAAGGAGATGAACTCGTTCTATGGTTACAAAGTTGTGGGCGTTTATCAGACTGCCGAAGAGGTCGCCAGTGATCCTATTGCCAAGGCAAACGGTTTGGAACCAGGCGACTTCAAATACGAGGACCTGAATCATAATGGCATGATTGATGGTGGTGACCGTCAGACGTTGGGTGCCTATATCCCTAATTTCACTTATGGATTGAACTTTGGTTTCGAGTGGAAAAACCTCGATTTTATGCTGACAACATATGGTCAGATGGGTGCTCAGATGTACAATCGCAAGCGTGCCTTGCGTTATGCTCAGAGCAATTACAACTTTGATGAAGCCCAATTCACTGACCGTTGGACCTCAGCTGGTTCGACTAACGAGAACCCCTCAGCCAAAGCTCTCGTAAAAGGATGGAATGTGTCAGACCAAAGAGTCAACTCTTATTTCGTGGAAAGTGCTGACTATTTCCGCATTCAGAATGTTACTTTAGGCTATATGCTGAAAAATATCAAGCTTGGCTCTTATAGCCTTCCCTCCGTTCGATTCAGTCTGACAGCCGACAGACCACTCACTCTGTTCACGGCTCATGCATTTTCACCTGAGTTAAACGATGCTGAGGGATGGGACACCGAAGTCTATCCATTGACTTCTACCTACACTTTTGGAGTTCAAATACAGTTCTAATCCATAAAAATCAAAAGACATGAAACTAAAATATATATCGTTCGTTGTCATCGCAGTACTGCTAGGCACATTGACTTCGTGCAACGACTTCCTAAATAAAGACCCAGAAAACAGCGTCCCTGAGACCGGTGTTGACTTCACTAACATCAGCAATATGTATCAACCGGTATCGGGCGTCTATGCGAAAATCCGTACTGGAGCCATGCACTGGGTCGTTTGGCCATTGTCAATTGTTCGTGACGATGACGTCTGGTCTGGCCGTGTGGATGATCAGCAGCTCTTGGTCGATTTTGGAAACTACAAGTATGACAATAGCTTCTGGGGCCTCAATGAGATGTGGAACCAGTATTATGGCATCATTAAGGTAGCCAATGCTGCCCTCACGTCACTTGACAGCTATGCTGAGAACACAACTTCTTCTGTCGATTTGAGTCTGAAAAACAGCTATGCTGGCGAGGTGAAGTTCCTTCGTGCCTATGCATATTATAGACTCGTGCAGGCTTTTGGCCCAGTGACCATCTTGAAACAGAACAGTCAGACAGACTTGACGCGTTCAACAGTAGAAACCGTTTACAAGTATATTCTGGACGATTTGCAGTACACGATGGACAACACGCCCAAGCTTCGACCTAACGAAATGGAGCACATTGGGGCTGTTTCCGCTTATTCTGCTATGATGTTGGCTGCCAAAGTCTACTTGAACATGGGCGATTATGCTAATGTTGAGAAGTTGACAGACCAGATTATCAATAGCGGCAAGTTCCAACTGTATCCTGATTTCTATGAGGCCTTCAAGATTCCAGGCAAGCTTTCTAATGAGTCTCTGTTCGAAAGCCAGACTACTGACTTTGGAAATGGTTCTGGAGATATGGTTGATGCCGATGTGTGGTATGTGTTCCAGGGACCTGCTAACGATGGCGACATCTCTGGTTGGGGATTCATCGGATTGTATAAGAACTTCCGCGACTGGGCAAAGCAGCGTGGCGAGACCGTTCGCTATACCACTTCCTTCTTGGAGGCTGGTACGACAACACCTAGTGGGGATAAGATTAGACCACTTCAAAATCCTACTCAAACAGATTGTTGGAATGGCAAGGCATATACTCCTCTGAATGAGTTGACACCTGGTCGCACGAAGTATGGCTCAAACAATAACATCCGCGTGTTCCGTTATGCCGATGTGTTGTTGATGAATGCTGAGGCTAAAGTGCGTTTGGGAAAGAATGGAGATGCTCCTTTCAACCTTGTTAGGGCACGTGCAAAGATGCCGGCTTTGACCAATGTCACTATCGATCAGATTCTTGACGAGCGCCGTATGGAACTCTGTTGCGAGTGGGGCGAGCGTTACAATGACTTGGTTCGTACTGGTAAGGCAGCATCAGTGTTAGGCTCAAAGGGATGGACTGAGGACAAGACATATTATCCTATTCCGTTCGATCAACTTGCCAACAACCCTGATCTGGCTAAGCAACCAATTAGTGAATAATATGTTTCAAGACAGGATAACACACTCACTGATACTAGCTATCATAGTGCTTGGATTTGCTTCACCCGCTTTTGCGGGTGGGGCTTTGTCCGACCCAATAGTTGACAGCATAAGAGTGGTCAAGGGGCAAGTCAGTGACTATTACATTCCTGTGCAGACAACCTACGAGGTTTCTGGTGTGGTGACCGATGAAATCGGGCAGCCTTTGGATGGCGCAACTGTCATGTTCTTTGCGAGTCCGATACATTGCAACACCGATTCAAAGGGACATTATAGTATGACGGCTACCGATGGAGACCGCCATCTCTATGCTTACTATCCCGGAAAAGCCTTTGCCAATGTCTTTCGCACTGCTAATCAGCATACGGTCGACATTCAGATGCAACCTCAAACATCTCTTTCACTGACTTCTTCACGTCGTCATGCCGTAGCTACACCTTGGTATAATCCAGACAGTTGCACAACCAACACCTACTGTAACCCGCTCAATATCAGTTATAATTATGAGCCTTACAATAATAATGTCAAGGCAAACGGCTCGTTTCGATCGGCTGCTGACCCAATGGCATTGATGTTTAAGGGGCAGTATCTGTTGTTTTCTACCAATCAGGGAGGATTTCATCACTCTGACAATCTTAGTGACTGGGATTTCATGCCAGCCACTTTTCAGCGTCGACCGACTGATGATGACCAATGCGCCCCAGCGGGTTTCGTATCAGGCGACACATTGTTTTATACAGGTTCAACCTATGAAGGACTACCCGTTTGGTATACCACAAACCCATATACAGGGCGTTGGAAGCAGGCCATCGGACGCAACACGTTACCCTCTTGGGACCCCTGCCTCTTTCTTGACGATGATGGCAGACTCTATATGTATTATGGTTCCAGCAACGAATATCCCTTGAAGGCTGTTGAACTGAGTCGTGAGGACTTCTCTCCAATCAGTAAGATCCATGATGTGGTTAGGCTCTTTCCCGACAAGCACGGCTGGGAGCGATTTGGAATGAACAACGACGACGAGGTAACGCTTAAGCCTTTTACCGAAGGTGCTTACATGACGAAGCATGATAATAAGTATTATCTGCAATACGGAGCACCGGGAACTGAGTTTAAGACATATGCCGACGGAGTTTATGTGAGCGATTATCCCCTTGGTCCCTTTGTCTATCAGAAACACAATCCTATGAGCTACAAGCCAGGTGGATTTGTTCAGGGCGTGGGACACGGTGGAACTTTCTCCGACAAAAATGGGAATTATTGGCATGTGGGGACCTGTATGTTGTCACTCAAATATAAGTTTGAGCGTCGCATCGGACTTTATCCAGTATGTTTTGACAATGACGGAGTGATGTATTCCAGTACCGCTTTCGGTGACTATCCAAATTGGAATGCAGACCGCAACATCTCTTCTCCAGCAGATAGGTTCACTGGCTGGTTGCTTCTATCCTATGGTAAGCCCGTCGAAGTGTCGTCTACCGACAGTACATTGTCGACTTCTGCCCTTTCCGATGAGAATCTGCGCACTTACTGGGCAGCACAAAGCGGAGATCCTGGGGAGTTCATCAAGATGGACTTAGGGGCTGAGAAGACAGTGAATGCTTTGCAACTTAACTTCTACGATTATAAGACCGTACAGCACAACCGTGCCAGCGACCTCTATTATCAGTATCGCATCTATGCCAGCAGCAATGGAAAAGACTGGCAACTGGTTGTGGATAAGAGCGATGCTGACCGTGATGTGCCTCACGATTATGTTGAGTTGCACAATCCTCTTCATACTCGCTTTCTGATGGTCGAGAATCTTCACATGCCTTCCGGCGGACATTTCTGCTTATCAGACTTCCGTGTTTTCGGTCATGCTGATGGCTCTTTGCCCACTCAAGTGAGAAAACTCGTTGTGAAAAGAGATCGTAAGGATCCTCGCAATGCACTTATCTCGTGGCAGCCATCCGCCCAAGCCTATGGTTACAATATATATTATGGTATAGCACCGGATAAGTTGTATAATTCGATCACGGTTTTGGGCAATCAGGATTACGATTTCAGAGGGATGGATTCGGCTACGGATTATTATTTCACCATTGAGGCTTTAGGCGAGTCGGGAGTATCTTCCAAGTCTCCCATCGTCAAGTCCAGACACTGACTAAACTATGAACATATATATCAAACCAATCGCCATGTTGATGCTTAGCGTGATGTTGGGGTGTTGTAAGACCACTGAGGAACAGCCAAAAGTTCCGCAACCCAATGACAACAGCATCGCTTCTTTGGCTCTCCACAGGCCAACCACCTTTAAATCCGATGACGAATTCTTGGATTACATCCAGAAAGTGCATCTCAATTATATGTGGGAAGGTGCCGAAAAGACCTCCGGATTAGCCTGCGAACGCATTCATCTCGATGGCAACTATCCCCAAAACGACGAGCATGTCGTAACAATCGGTGGTAGCGGATTTGGCATCGCCGGACTCATCGTGGGCATAGATCGCGGATTTATCGATCGTCAGGCAGGAGTGAAACGCCTTCAACAAATCGTGGACTATTTGGCTCGCGCTGACCGATTCCATGGAGTATGGCCGCATTGGCTTGATGGACCGACTGGCAAAGTGAAGCCTTTCGGCGAGAAAGACAATGGCGGCGACTTGGTAGAAAGCTCGTTTCTCATGACAAGTCTTCTCTGTGTGCGTCAGTATTTCCGTGAGGGTAATGTCGAAGAACAACAGTTGGCACATGATATTGACCAACTTTGGCGTGGCATGGACTTCTCTTGGTACAGACGTGATGGTCAGAATGTGCTCTATTGGCATTGGTCCCCAAATTATGGCTGGGCCATGAACTTTCCACTTGAAGGATATAACGAATGCCTAATTACTTACATCCTTGGAGCATCATCGCCCACCCATTCCATCCCAGCTGTGTGCTATCATGAGGGCTGGGCACGTGGAGGCGACATCAAGACCAATGCTGCTCCCTATGGCTATCCACTGCGATTACGTCATAATGGAGCAGAGCAGACAGGCGGACCGCTATTTTGGGCACAATATTCCTATATCGGATTGGATCCTCGGAATCTCTCCGACCGCTATGCAAACTATTGGGATGTAGTGCGCAATCATGCCATGAGCGATTATGCCTACTGTGTCGCCAATCCAAAAGGATACCAGGGTTATGGTCCAGATTGCTGGGGATTGACGGCCAGCTACTCTGTAGTCGGCTACTCTGCGCATTCTCCAGGCAACGATCTAGGAGTAATTACTCCCACCGCTGCTTTGTCCTCTTTTCCCTATACACCTGCAGAATCTATGGCTGCACTCAAGGGCTTTTGGGGTAAGGGACAACGCATCTGGGGCAAATATGGTTTTTACGATGCTTTCTCCGAGACCGACCATTGGACCGTACCCCATTATCTGGCCATCGACCAGCTCACGATCGCTCCCATGATTGAGAATTATCGCAGCGGGCTCCTTTGGAAGCTGTTCATGAGTTGCCCGGAGATACAGCAAGGATTACAGACACTTGGATTTACAATAACTAAATAATCAAGAACCGACATGCAAACAAAGAAGATATTTTTTACATTGACGCTCATGGCTATGACGCTTGTTGCGTCTGCTGCCGACAAGCCGAAGACAGACATGAAGACCTTCATCGATAACCTCATGGCAAAGATGACCCTTCGGGAAAAGATAGGTCAGCTCAATCTTCCTGTCACCGGAGACATTGTCACGGGACAAGCCAAGAGCAGTAACGTTGCAGAACAGATACGTCAAGGACAGGTGGGCGGACTATTCAACCTTAAGGGAGCAGAGCGCATCCGCGAGGTCCAGAAGGTTGCCGTGGAGCAGAGCCGTCTTGGCATTCCGTTGATATTTGGTATGGATGTCATCCATGGGTATGAGACTGTGTTCCCCATTCCATTCACTCTGTCATGGAGTTGGGATATGGATGCCATTCGCAATTCTGCACGAATAGCCGCCGTTGAGGCTTCAGCCGATGGCATTTGCTGGACGTTTAGTCCCATGCTTGACATCGCCCGCGACCCGCGATGGGGCCGCATGGCCGAGGGCGGTGGCGAAGACCCCTACTTAGGTTCTGCGATAGCCCGCGCGATGGTCGAGGGTTATCAAGGAACCGATTTGAAAGCCAATAACACGGTGATGGCCTGTGTGAAGCATTTTGCCCTATATGGAGCACCGGACGCGGGTCGTGACTATAATACCGTTGACATGAGTCATTGGCGCATGTTCAATGCCTATATGCCTCCCTATAAGGCAGCCATCGATGCCGGTGCCGGTAGTGTGATGACCTCATTTAACGTTGTCGATGGTGTTCCTGCCACAGGTAATCGTTGGCTCATGACCGATGTGTTGCGTGACATGTGGCATTTTGAAGGTATGGTGGTAACGGACTATACCGCCATTTCAGAGATGATAGCCCATGGCATGGGTGATTTGCAGCAAGTGTCTGCGCTGGCGATCAATGCCGGTACAGATATGGATATGGTGGCTGAAGGGTTTCTCGGCACGCTGGAAAAGTCGCTAAACGAAGGCAAGGTGACCAGAGAGTCTATTGATCTTGCTTGTCGTCGCATTTTGGAAGCCAAGTATAAGCTTGGTCTCTTTGATGATCCATATCGATATTGTGACGTCAAACGAGCTAAGAAAGATATTTATACCCCAGAGCATCGTGCAGAGGCTCGTCGCATTGCTGCCGAGACGTTTGTCTTGCTCAAGAATGACGGACAGTTGTTGCCTTTGAAACGTCAGGGCAAGATAGCCCTTGTTGGTCCGTTGGCCAACACCCGCGCCAATATGCCTGGAACATGGAGCGTGGCAGCTGATTTCAACAAATACAAATCTCTCTACGAGAGTATGAAGGATGCCGTGGGAAACAAGGCCGAGGTGGTATATGCCAAGGGCTCTAACCTGATGTATGATGCAACGATGGAGGCAAATAGCACGATGTTCGGCAGAGAGATACGTGACAATCGCAATGCAAAGGTAATATTGGACGAAGCTTTGCAGACGGTCGCTGGTGTAGACGTGATAGTGGCTGCGGTAGGTGAGTCTTCCGAGATGACTGGTGAAAGCAGTAGTCGTAGCAATCTGGAACTGCCCGATGCCCAGCGTGACCTGCTTACGGCATTGAAGAAAACTGGCAAGCCCATCGTCTTAGTCTACTTTGCTGGACGTACCACTGTGATGACCTGGGAGACCGAAAACTTCCCCTCCATCCTTAACGTTGGGTTTGGAGGCAGTGAGGCCGGCGATGCCATTTGTGATGTGTTGTTTGGTGACAAGGTGCCCAGTGGTAAGCTAACCGCCTCCATGCCTAAGAATATGGGACAGATACCTATTTATTATAACCACCTGCCAACAGGTCGTCCTTTACCAGAAGGCAAATGGTTCACAAAGTTCCGCAGCAACTATCTCGATGTCGACAATGACCCGCTTTTTCCATTCGGATACGGCATGTCGTATTCGACATTTGCCTATGGACAGCCAGCCCTTAGTTCCACAGTCATGGATTTGGCAAATGACAGCCTTACCATAACTGTACCAGTAACCAATACAGGTTCCTATGATGCTGATGAAATCGTTCAGTTATATGTCAGAGACCTGGTCGGAAGTGTATCAAGACCTGTGAAGGAACTGAAGGGCTTTTCTCGAATTTCCTTGAAGAAAGGCGAGACACGGAATGTCACCTTTACCTTGAAACCCGATGATCTGAAGTTTTATAACCAGCAATTGGAATATAAGTGTGAGCCTGGGGATTATGAAGTGATGGTCGGTCCCAATAGTCGAGACCTGCAGACGCTGAAGTTCACCTTACAATAGATCAATTTCATTTTATGCCGCCAAGTTTCTTGGCGGCGTTTTCATTTTTATTGGGATCGTCTTTGGCAACCTTTGGGATTGTAATTCAATTTGATTCACGGAGTGATTCAAATTGAATCATGCTGTAAATCAAATTGATTCACACTGTGAATCAATTTGAATCACCGGCAAAAAATGATGAGTAGAAGAGTTGTTTTCTTGACTCTTAATACCCTCATGATATGTTTTTTAAGGACATATAGGCAAATATCGTGTCTAAAGACACCAATCATAAGATCGGTATAATTACCCCGTTGCGTACAATTTACTGATTTGTTATAGAATACTTAAAATGAAATGTAACTTTCAATATAAGTGTTTGTTAGCGTCGTCAAGAGCAAGGTAGAGCGAAGCAAAAACTTTTTCAAGTTTTGGTCTGAGTAAATTGCCATAATATTTTATTTTCACGTCTATTTCGTTGATGCTTCGAGGAAAAAGTGTTAAAAACACATTTTTTCCATTTGATTGCAAAAAAAACATCTTAAAAATGTTGAAACTGCGTAAAAAATCGCCTATATTTGTAGCCTAAGAAACGATCATTAGCCAAATTGCTTAAATTTTTGGCTGACTAGAAACTATTTTATTTTTTATTATTAACTATTAATTCTCGCTTTATGAAGTTGAAAAATCTACTTTTCATCGGCACATTGCTATTTTTCGGCAATAGTGTATCTGCTACAGTAGTTGACGGAGTACGCCAGAAGCCTATACCCCAGAAGTCTGCTATGCAGTATGGGACGGCTATGTATCTGTACAACATTGGCTCTAAGCAATTCTTCAAAGGCGCCAACGACTATTCTACGCGTGGAAGTGTTGGCGATGCAGGTTACAAAGTGTGGATCACGAAGCATTTAGATGCTTCTCAGACATGGGATAATCAGTCTGTAATTATCAAGGACTCAGTTGAAACAGCCAAGAAGATTCTTATGACTTGGGCTGCAGGTAATGGTGACTTGTGGGTAGACTGGAACAAACAGGCTGATACCTTATGGACAATTTTGCCACAAGCAGATGAGGTTTATCGTTTTTCTGTGGGCGCAGGTAACCCAGTGTACAATACAGCTACTTACCCCAATCTGTTTTTAGGTACCATTAGTGCACAACTAGCTAAGAACACAAGGCTTTATTGGAATCTTGCTCCTGATACAAGTTACGTTGATTGGTACTTCGTTTCTGTAGCTGATGCAAAAGTTCAAGCACAAGCAATGGATGTGTATACCACAGCTCAGCAGCTGAAAGTCTTCATCGATGATGCCAAGGCAAAAAGCGTTGATGTTTCTACACAGGAAGCTGTTTATTTAGACGAGACTAGCACCAAGGATGCCTTGTTAGCAGCTATCACTGGAGTTAAGGATGCTCTGGCCAAGTATGAGGAGGGATTAGCAAGTGCATCTGCTCCGCTTGACAAGACTACATTAATTGTCAATTCAAGCTATGACACCAATGCAAACACAGGTTGGAGTGGAACGGCACCTGCATTAAGCTATAATGTTGCTGAGTTCTATGCCAAAACTTACGATTATTCTCAGGTCATTGGTAATGCACCTCGTGGTGTTTACGCCGTGAGCTTGAATGCCTTCTATCGTGCAGGTAACTCTGGTCCTTCTTATGACAACTATAAGAACAATACAAACTACAATGCTAAGCTATATGCTTATGCAGGCATTGATAGCTTGACTTCCAATATCTTAAATCCATTCTCCGATGCATTGACAACTGCTAAGGGCATGAACGAGTCCACAGTTACTGATGCTGTAACTGGAATTAGTTATTATGTTCCAAATAATATGCAAACAGCTGACGCTTACTTCAAGGATGGTCTTTATGCAGGCAACAAATTGTTCTTTGCTACTGAAGATGGAACTATGCGCATTGGTATGAAGAAGTCTACAACCATTAGTGGTGACTGGACTCTTTTCGATAATTGGAAGCTGACATATTATGGTAATGGTGCAGATGCTTATGCTATGTGGCTGGGTGAAGTTAAGAAATCCGCTAAGGATTATTCTACACTTCCTGTAGGCACTATTTCTACTGTTGGGGTTATCGATGCCTATAACGCTAAGGTTGCAGGATTGACAACTGCATCAACTAAGCAGGAAGTGCTTGATGCTATTGCAATGCTTCAGACCGAAGGTGCGCTAGTTGATTCTAACCTCGTTGCTTGGAAATCCTACCAGGAAGCTCTTCTCAGAGGAAAGATCGTGGCTAATGATTCCAAAATCGTAGGAACAGACAAGGACTTACTTGCAGACTACTGCGACTTGGAGTCTGAGGATATTCTCAATGCTGCTACGCTGACAACTGCTGAGGTAAATGCAGAGACAGCAAAGGTTGACAAGATGATCAACGATGCTATCAGAAATGGAATCACTGAAGGAACAGATGTTTCTGACAAGTATTTGGTGAATGCTAACTTTGAGAATACCACAGGATGGACTATTAATAAAGCTGATGGTGGTGCTGTAGCCTATGGTGGAACTGCCACAAATAAGTGCTTCGAGGCATGGAACAATTCTAACTTTGATATCTATCAGGAAGTTAAACAAGCTCCTGTGGGTGTTTATGAGTTGTCACTTCAGGGATTCTATCGTTATGGACGTGGCAATGATGCATACAATGCATACATGGCTGGTACAGCCAATAACACTGTTGTAAACATCTATGTGAACAACAATATCACACACTTCAAGAGTGTCTTCGATGAACACGTGGCCTATACTGGCAATGGAACAGGCGAATTGTATGCTCCTGTCGGAACAAACGACCTTACTGCATATATCAATCCAGACAGCACCTATTGGTACCCGAATGAAATGGCCAATTCTGCTATAGCATTTGCTAATGGCTTATACAAGATATCTACATTTGGTGTAGTGTCTCGTCAGGGTGATGTGTTGAGAGTTGGTGTTAAGGGGGCAACCAATCAGTTGGGCGACAGCTGGGCTATCTGGGACAATTTCAAGATGGTATTCCAGGGAACTAATGCAACTGCTGTGAAACCTCTTCTTCAGCAGCAAATTGATAATGTTACGGCACTCGCTGCCACAACGGATCCGATGGGTAAGAGTGTACTCGATAGTGTAAACCTTGTTTTGGCTACCGCGAATGCTGCAATTGCACAAACAGATGGTAAGGTAATGTTTACTTCACTGACTGCTCTGCTTGATGCTACCGACTCCATCAAGACCTCAGTAGCTCTCTTCAAACAACTGAGCACTAAGCGTGATGAGCTAAGCAGTGCCATCGTCGCATCGCCTGCATTGCAGGCAACTAAAGACCAAGCAGCTCTTTTACTTGAGACTATTGAAAACGGACTCACAGGAAAGACATTGGAAAATGCACAAGCCACAGCTTTAATTGGGCAAGTGGACGTCATGGAAACCAAGCTAGCTATTCCTGCTGATGCAGCCAATGCTTCCGATGCTACTCCAGTTGATATGACCTCACTCATCAAGACTCCTAATTTTGATAAGGATGGCGCTAACTCTGTAGAAGGTTGGAATGCAAATGGATACAGCTATGGTAACGACGATACTCAGAAGGGGGCATTGATGATTGAGTTCTATAACAAGGCTTTTGATCTCAATCAAACCATCGTGGGCTTGCCTAATGGTACCTACAAGCTTTCTGCTCGTGCTTTCTATCGCTTTGGTTCTGTCGAAGAAGACTATGAGAAGTTTAATGCCGACAACAAGGTAGTGGGTAATGCATTCCTATATGCTGTTGATACAGACAGTGTGAAGTGTCCAGTCAACCTCTTGGCTTCTGGTGCTACAGCTGACTTAGGATATACTGGTACAAGCAATATTTCTGGCACTACTCTCTATGTGCCTAACGATATGGTTTCTTCAAATGCTTATTTCAGTGACGGTGGTTATAGTAACAATGTCATTGTCAAAGTGACCGACGGAAAACTGACTATCGGTATGAAGAAGGATATCAACGTTGCAAGTGACTGGGTAATCACCGATTCATGGAAACTGACTTACTACGGTGAAAATAGTGCTCAGTCTCAGATGGGATTTGGTACTGGCATCGATGGTGTACAGGATAACGTTTCAGGAGAGAATGCAGTGACCAAGATCGAATTCTTTAGCATCAATGGTGCAAAGAAGAACAGCTTGACCAAGGGCATCAATATTGTGAAGCAGACCTTGAACAATGGAACCGTGAAGGTGAGCAAGGTACTTGTGAAGTAACCTTTCAACCCTCCGCTTAATATACTGATGGAGGTTGTGTAGAAGTTTTCCACCGATGGTAAATCAATTGATTTCACTGGGTGAATTCGTTTGATTTACCATCTCGATGTAAGTACATCGTGGGGTGAAAAGTTCTCCGACACAACCTCTATCATATCTTATTGATCAATCCTCTAAAAAATAAATAATTTGAGAATGTTACGGCGAAACTTACTGTCGACCTTATTTTGTGTGACCATTGCTTCGGCCACGGCACAGACCGTGATGAATATTGATGCCACGCGTCGTGGTCCGTTGACTAGCGACTATCAGTATGGACTTTTTTTTGAAGAAATTAATCATGCAGGTGAAGGTGGACTTTATGCGGAACTTGTAAAGAATCGTTCGTTCGAGCAAGGACTTGATGCCTGGACTTCGTTTAATGGTGCAACCCTTGAGTTGCAGACCACAGATCTGCTCAACAGTGTCCAGAAAACAGCACTGAGTATGACTACTTCAGGTGCAACTGCTGCTGCACCAAAGGGTGTGAGTAATGCTGGCTTCTGGGGTATGGGCATTCATCAGGATTCCACTTATACCTTAACCATTTGGGCTAAGGGTGGAAGCATATTTACAGACCATGTAAAAGCACAACTCCGTTCACAAGACGGAAACACCGTTCTCGGTGAATCAACATTATCGGGAACAATCAATCTAACAGGATGGAATAAATTAACAGCTACCATAAAGGCCACCGGTTCTGACAAAAAGGGTCAGCTAACGATTCTCACTGATGTGGGTGGGCGGTTGTCCTTGGATATGGTATCGTTGTTTCCATATACCTGGAAGAATAGGAAAAACGGCTTGCGCCCCGACTTGGCGCAATTGCTGGCCGAAACCAATCCAAAGTTTCTTCGCTTCCCTGGTGGTTGCTATGTGGAGGGTGCGGACAGCTACGACAATGCATTTCAATGGAAGAAGACCATCGGACCAATTGAGAAGCGTCCTGGTCATATGAATCGTAACTGGAATTATTTTTCCTCTGACGGTCTCGGATACGATGAATATTTGCAGCTATGTGAGGATATTAATGCTGCCCCTCTTTTTGTTGTCAACATTGGTTTAGGCCATGGATTCAAGTTCACTTTGGACGAAACTAAGGTGTTGGTACAAGATGCTCTCGATGCTATAGAATACGCTAATGGTGACGCCACAACGGAGTGGGGAGCAAAGCGTATTGCCAATGGTCACCCACAGCCCTATGGTCTCAAGTTTATGGAGATTGGTAATGAAAATTATCAGGCAGGAAGTGCAGAAGAGACGGAGCAATATGCTGAACGTTACAATATGTTTTATACTGCCATCAAGGCCAAGTATCCAGAGATAGCACTTATCGGTAACGTAGAATCTTGGGGCACTGACAATCCTTCATGGCGCAATGAGTATCCTGTGGAAATGGTAGACGAGCACTATTATCGTCACTATGACTGGATGCGCAATAATTACAACAAATATGACAACTATCCACGTGCCATTGGTGTGTATAATGGTGAATATGCCGCCAATGGAGGAGGATATGGCCAATATGGCAACATGAACAGTGCCTTAGGTGAGGCAGTGTACATGTTGGGCATGGAACGTAATAGTGACGTATGTCGCATGGCGTCTTTCGCACCCATCTTCATGCATGAGTCAGACCCCACTTGGGCATATGATATGATCCACTTCAATGCAGGTGGAAATTTTGTTACTCCTTCATATCATGTACAGAAGCTTTTAGGTAACAATCTTGGAACCCAGAACTTGCTTTGGACAGAGACAGGTAACAATATTCTTTCTACAAGTACAAATAAACAAATTGGCTTGGGGTCATGGAAAACACAAGTAGTTTATGACGATGTACAGGTTACAGATGGAAATGGTGCGTCTCTTGCTGCTGACGACTTCAGTGCTGGCACAAATGCTTGGACACTCAACGCCGGTTCATGGACAGCAAGTACAGGTCAGCTTACTCAGTCTCAGATAACATCTAATTGCACAGCTACTCTCAACTTACCGCTAACTTCATCACATTATATATATAAGGTTCGCGCGATGAAGACCGGAGGCAATGAGGGCTTCCTTATTCTCTTCAATTATACTGATTCGAAGAACTATTTGTGGTGGAACCTCGGAGGTTGGCAAAATACTGCCCACGGTGTGGAGCAATGCGTGAATGGCTCAAAGAGCACGTTGGCTTCTGCAAATGGTACTATCGTGAATGGAAGATGGTATAACATACAGATCGAGGTCAATGATAACCAGATAACTTGTATGCTCGACGGGAATGTCGTAAGCCAGTTTACGATGCCTTCTCCCAAGGCGCTCTATCAGAGTGTGCAACTTGATGATAAGACGGGTGAGATGATTGTAAAAATCGTTAATCCCAATGCCACAGCGCAGCAACTGCAAATCAATGTCAAGAACATGACCATTGGCAATGGTAGTCTTGTTCGGATGGTAGCAACTGATGGCACTGTTGAAAATACTATGGATAGTCCAAATAATATTGAACCATCGGCTTTCGAGGTTGCGACTGTAGACAATCCTAATCAGGCGATATTTAATATTCCGGCTTATTCGCTCAGTGTCTATAGGCTGAAGATAGGCGATGTAGCTGCAGAAGTGAAGGATACCTATCCTGCTTATGAGAAGGAGGATGCCGGTAAGGATGCTTATCTCTTCGCTCATATGCATAAAAATGGTGAACACACATGTTATGCGCTAAGTCTTTATGGACAGAACTGGAATGACCTTTTAGGTGGATCCGAGGTATTTGACACCAAGGCTAACACTGTAACAGGAGGCATGCGTGATTCGTATATCTGTCGAACGGAGAATGGAATGTTTATGCTCGCCGGCACGGACATGACTTCTAGTCTTGGATGGACAAGTAATCATATCATGGATCTGATGCTTTCTCCTGATTTAGTGCATTGGACCAAGAACGTAAAGATTGACCTCGAGACTAGTGAGAACCTTGCCGCTCTTGGAGGTATCACAGCTGATGAAATGACGGCAGCATGGGCTCCTCAGATTATTCGTGACCCAGAATCAGATAAATATGTACTCTATTACAGCGTGGGATTTCCAGATAGACATCGTATTTACTATCAGTTGATTGACGAAGATTTGAATGTTCTGACTAAACCAGATTTATATTTTGATCCTGGCTACGACGTGATTGATGCCGACATCGTGTGGAATGATGTTGACAAGCAATACGTAATGCTATTCAAGAGCGAGCAGGGTAACGGGTTCGATCGTGCTACTGCCACGCATTTAGTGCCCGCAGCAACAGAAAGTGGGGCCACACGTCAGTGGGCACCGACTATCGGATTCCATGTAAATGAGAATAATCAATCCATTGAGGCACCTACTCAGTGGAGACTTATTGGCGCCGACCGATGGAAATTGGCTTATATCAATTACTCTGGAAGTGGCTATGGATATAAGATGCGTGACATGGACGAGCATGGACTCAATATCGGTTCACCTGCAATAATCAATGGAAATGTCGCTGCTCAGCATGGTAGCATACTGAAGATTACAAAGGATGAATATAATTATCTCAAGACATGGGAGCAGGTGAAAATCCAGTTGCCTATAGTTGAAAGTTATTACAACGCATCTAAGAGTGAGGAGATTGGTCGAGTAGTGGCTCAAGCTAACGATGCATTGACTAATAGCATCACTTTTGCAGAGAATGTTCAGGCCATGTCTAATGCTTTTGCAGCCATGCAAGGATGCAAAGCTATTTATGAGGACTATCTTCGTAAGCAGGCAGATTTAGGTCAGCCAGCCGATATGTCGGCACTACTACAAAATCCATATTTCAGCGAGGGAGGCTCAGGATGGACACATACGCCAGCATTTACGCAGGCTAATGGTAACGTCGCAGAGTTTTGGAATGTTACGTTCGATATGTCACAAACGCTTGACAGTATGCCTGTAGGAGATTATGATATCTCTGTTCAGAGCTATTATCGCTATGGTGGTAACCCTGAGGCAATGGCAGCGCATAGTGATGGCACAGAACAACTTTTGGCAAAGCTTTATGCCAACGATGCTGAGACACCAATTATGAGCATCTATAGTGATGGGACGACCCAATATACCACAAGTCCATACACCTATCCAAATGATGTAACACGTGCCAATGAGGCATTCAATACATATGGTCTCTACAAGAATACCTTACGATTCACCCTTCCTGCAGTAGGCAGTATTACTTTAGGAATAAGGAAAACGCAGAATTTTACTAATGACTGGTGCATCTTCGATAACTTTACCCTGAAGTATCTCGGTGACCCTAGCGGCATTATTCTCGTTCCCAATAAGGGTATCGGACAGAAGGCTATATACAATCTTAACGGCCAACGCATGACCCAAGGCCAATTGCCTCATGGCATCTATATTGTCAATGGTAAGAAGACCGTTATGTGATTTACCCGTGAGGTCTTTTGTAAGAATTGAATAGAAAACAATAAATATAATTACCTATATATGAATCACAAAAAAATGAAACATGGTGTTTTTGGCATCGCTGTTGTCATGGGTCTGATCTTTGGAAGCTCAGCCATGCAATCGTGTTCCGATAACATCTTGACAGGACAACCATCTTGGTTAGGTAATTCCATCTATGAGGAGTTGCAGAACGATGGAAACTACACTGTCACTCTCAAGCTCATCGATGACTTGGGATATCGTGACAGGATGAGTAAGACGGGATCACTGACCATCTTTGTGGCAGATGATGCTACTTATGACCAATGGTTCAAGTCGAACAAATGGGGTGTGTCGTCCTATGAGAAACTCTCTTCGGCACAGAAGAAGATGCTACTCAATAATTCTATCGTAAACAATGCTTATCTGATAGAATTGCTTTCAAATGTAAGTGGTGATCCACCACAGACAGGATTAGCCATGCGCCGCCCGACAATGTTCAGTGTCTTCGACTCGGTCTACGTAATGAAAGCTGAGAATATGAACGGAGATTTGAAGGCTTGGAGTTGGTATAAGAACAACAATAAGGACATAGTCCTATTTAAGGATGGACGTATCATGGGGGCTTCAGCCTCTAATCTTTCCGCTCCGATGATACACTTCCTCCCTGCCTTCATGCAAAAGAACCATTTCACAGATGAGGATATTCGCATTCTCACTAATGGTGGGGCTTCTTCAGTGAGCGATGCATGGGTTAGCGGACATAAAGTTATAGAACGTGATATCACATGCAAGAATGGTTACATTCAGAAAGTGGACGGTGTGTTGGACGCAGCACCTAACATGGCAGAGATATTAAGAGGCCATAAAAACATGTCGATGTGGTCCACCTTAATTGACAGGTTTAGTGCGCCTTACTATGATCGCAATAAGACCTTGGAGTATAACCGTCTTTACAATCAAAATGTGGACTCCGTCTTTACGTTGCGTTATTTCGCAGATTCACGTCGTGATGGCCTTACTGAACAGACGTATCCTGTGACTATGGGTAATCCTGTAGCTCAGAAGGTAGCTGCAACACTGGCCTTTGATCCAGGATGGAATCAATATATGTATGAAAACACAAGTGGATATGATCTCCACTATGATGCAGGAGCTATGCTTGTGCCGACTAATGCAGCACTCGAAGCTTGGTGGAATGCAGACGGAAAGGTTTTGAAGGACAAGTATAAAACTTGGGACAAAGTGCCCGACTTGGTACTTTCGAAGCTTCTTAATGTCAATATGATAGGCACATTTACAGATGCTATCCCTTCTAAGTTTGATAATATCATTAATGATAGCAAGGTTTCTATGGGGGTAACAACTCTCGATATTGACAGTTGCTTTGTTGGTTGCAATGGCGTTGTCTATTTGACAAACCGTGTCTTCAGTCCTATGGCTTATTCGAGCGTGTCATTTCCTGCGCTTATCCATCAGGATGTCATGAGCATTATATATTGGGCTATTGACGAGTTGGAGTTTACTCCTTATCTGAACTCTATGGACTCCTATTATAGTCTAATGTTGCCTACCAACACTGCAATGCTTACCTATGTTGATCCCTGTAACTATGGGGAGTCACAGCAAACTCTATTGGAATTCTACTTTGATGAAAAGGAAAAAACAGTTAAGGCTCGTCGTTTTGCTTGTGATATAGATCAGAACGGTAACATTACTAAGGGAACGAAATTGCAGGAAAATGTTCCCGACATCTATATCGAAAATCGTCTGAAAGACTTGGTCAATCAGATGATCATAGTTGGGAGTGTAGAAGATGGCTATAGTTACTACAAATCCAAGAATGGAACTATGGTGAAGGTGGCCAATCCAGGTAAAAAAAATACCATGACTGTGATGGGCGGATGGCAGCTGGAGCATAATACCGGTGCTGTTGTGGACTCAATCTATGACATGTCAAAGACCGGTAATGGTAAGTCTTACCGTCTTAACCAGCAGATACCAATGTCATCTACCAAGTCTGTCTACCAAACTTTGATGGACCATCCAGAATATTCCGAGTTTCTAAAGCTACTTAGTGGATCAGAAAATTTACCAGCTAACGACCAACTTCTTGTGAGTTCGATGACTTTGGCTGGAAGTCGGTACAATTGTGTTAACTCCACTAGTAATAGTAATATTCGTCTCTTCGGTGCTTTCAATTATACTGTTTACGTTCCCACAAACGAATCTATCAAGGCTATGATTAATGCGGGTTATTTACCCACATGGGATGATTATGACAGGCAATTTAACATTACGGAAAGTACCTCAGCATCAGATGGTCAGAAGAAAGCTGCCCAAGCAGCTTGTGAAATCATTAAGAATCGCATCTTTAATTTTGTTCGTTACCACATTCAGGATAACTCAGTAGCTGTGGGTGGTGCCCCTGACAAGGACTCTCAAGGAAACCTTATGTTGTCCAATAGTTATGAGACGATGCTATTGAATCCTGAGACTGACCGCTATTATCCATTGGCAGTGAATGTTGCAAACCAGGGATTGACGCTAAAGGATCGCGTGGGCGATACTCGTCAGGTTGTTAAAACTAATGGGCTTTACAACAATATTTGCCGTGAATATTGGACTTCCGGAAATGGTTTTTACAAGTTGTTGTACACTTCGGCAGATGCAGTGGTGCACCTCATCGATGGTCCGCTGCTCTATAGCGATAGCCAACGTACACCATGGAATCAGCAAGTTACCAATGCAAAAAGATGGGGGAAGTAACGTATGGAACTACTACATAAAATGAATACACTGATAAAGGCTATGAGCCACACCATGGCAGGACGCTATCTCAGCATGACCTTGGTTTTCGTTGCGCTGTCAACTCAGGCTATGTTTGCTCAGATAACGCAAGTGCATGGTACAGTTATCGATGAAATGGGACCACTGATGGGGGCCACTGTTGTTGAGATTGATGCTACTGGACGTATCATTAACTCTGCCTTAACTGACCTGAATGGTAACTTTTCAATGGCTGTTCGAAGTGAGAGTAATAAGATTAGGTTTAGCTATGTTGGTTCAAAGACACAAACTTTGCCAATCAACAAGACAACCTATGATATTACTATGAAATCGGATATCAACCTATCGGAAGTTACTGTGGTTGGTCGTCGTCGTACTTCTGGTAACAACTTGGCTATCCCTGAGCGAGAAGTCTCTTATGCTTCACAATCGTTGGATATGAAGGATTTGCAAGGATTGGGCATCACGACCCTAGATGAAGCCTTACAGGGACGTATCGCAGGTCTTGATATTATCTCCAACTCTGGCGACCTTGGGTCAGGCTCGACCATGCGTCTTCGTGGCGCCTCGTCACTCTCTACCCTTACAAACGCTAACCCATTGATCGTGGTGGATGGTAATGTACGAAATGTCGACATGGCCAATTTTGATCTTGCTGGTGCCAACAACGAGAAGTTTGCTGAACTTCTGAATATTAATCCTGAGGATATTGCAAGTCTTAATGTGCTTAAGGATGCTGCCGCAACGGCTGTGTATGGTAGCCAAGGTGGCAATGGCGTTATTGAGTTGACTACAAAGCGTGGTTCAAGGGGAGCACCAAGAGTGTCTTACTCATTAAAACTCACAGGAACTCAACAACCGGCTGGATATGCCTTGTTGAGTGGAGATGACTACACAATGATGCTCAAGGAGAGTTATTTCAATCCAACTCAGGATGACACCAGGAGCCAGAATATTCGAGAGATCACTTATGATCCCACTTTCTCAGAATACGAGCAATATAACAACAATACAGATTGGCGCAAAGCTGTGACTCAGACTGGTCTGCGACAAAACCATTATGTGTCTGTCACAGGGGGTGGAGAAAAAGCATCATTCCGTATCGGTGGTGGATTCGACCATGAAACTGGTACTATGATCAAACAGAAGCTCGATCGCTTTTCTACTCGTGTGGCACTAGACTATTATATCAGTGAGCGGATACGCGTGTCGACAAACTTTGCCTTGACCTATACGAAGAATTATATGAATAGCGATAACCTTCTGGATATTGCTATGAAGAAAATGCCAAACATGGGTATATATGAGCAGGATCCTGTGACAGGAGAAGATACCAACCGCTACTATCAGATGTTACAAAGTGCATCTAGTGAGTTTAATCCCTCGTCAGGTAAGGTAGACAATCAAAAAGCTTATGTGAATCCTGTGGCAAGTGCTAACCTAGCAAAGAATAATCGCAGCACGTACGACCTTGTTCCTGAGCTTGTTCTCAACTATCGTTTGCTAGGCATGGATGAGGATCATCTACAATTGAATTGGCAAGGAAGTGTTTTGATGAGCGTATTTAATCAATATGATTCATCGTTCTATCCTGCTGAACTGAAGACGGTGAGCTGGGCAGACGGAGTAAACACTGCCAATTCGGGTAATTCAAAGAGTGTAAACTTCAATACAAAACAGACACTAACCCTAATCCCTCATTTCAATAATAAGGATCACTCCTTTATGATGATGGGACGTTTCGAGCTCAACTCTGGTTCATCAAGCGGGCAGTCCAATGGTGCTAAAGGACTGACTGCAGATGGTGTGGAAAGTCCTGATGCCGGTGGACTGAACACAGGACTTAGTTCTTCGTATTCTCAGTGGCGTTCGATGTATTATACTTTTTCCGCACACTATGCCTACAAAGGTCGCTATGTTGCGGATGTCTCTATGCGTGCTGATGGAACAACTAAGTTTGGACCAGGTCATCGTTGGGGGTATTTCCCTGCCGTCTCTTTGAGATGGAACGTTATTGATGAGCCTTGGATGGAGAAGACGCGGAGCTGGCTGTCCATGCTTTCTATTCGTCCAAGCTGGGGACGTGTCGGAAGACAGCCTAATCAAGATTACCTCTATACTAGTAAATATGCTTCTGGTAGTCGCTACCTTGACCAGGCTACAATGTATCCGAAAAACATCCGGCTTACTAACTTGAAATGGGAGATTAACTCGAGCTATAATCTGGGCATGGATTGGGGCTTTTGGAACGATCGGTTGACCATGACATTGGAGTTTTACAACTCTACAACCTCTGACATGTTGTTGAAAGATTATCGTGTACCTTCCAACTCTGGTTTTATGACGATACCTTATCGCAACAGTGGCAAGATGCGTAATACAGGTTGGGAGTTTCATGTCAATACAAACAATCTTCTTAAGTTAGGGAAGTTTTCATTTGATATGAATGCCAATTTTGGCAACAACCGTAACGAGATCTTAGAGATGGATGAGTACGTGCTCAACTCATTAAACTCTACTTTTGCTTATAACAATGGAGAGTTCTTGCGTCGTGTACAAATACATAATCCTTTTGGAGCAATATATGGATTCCGTTACAAGGGTGTTTACGAATATAATTACGACACCTTCAAGAATATGACAGCAGATGAGCGTACGGCTTTCCTCACCGAAGGTAAGACTGCGCCAGTGGCCTTCAATGCTCAAGGCAAGCAGATATTGAATGCTGATGGTGAACCTCTTCGAATGCGTTACAACTACACCAATGATGGTACAGGAAAGAATTATGCCTTCTCCGGAGGCGATGCCATATATGAAGACATCAACCACGATGGCAATATCAATGCTTTGGATATTGTATATTTAGGTAGTTCTCTACCTAAACTGACTGGTGGCTTTGGCTTTACTTTTGGTTTTAAAGACTGGCGATTTACCACACAGTTCAATTACCGTGTAGGTAACAAGATTATCAATATGGCTCGTCTGAATGCAGAGGCAATGACTGGTAACAATAATATGAGCCAAGCAGTGAACTATCGATGGCGTAAGGAAGGTGATGTTACGTCTATTCCCCGTGCCATGTTTGGCAATCAGTCCAACTTCAACACTTTGGTCAGCGATCGCTTTGTCGAGGATGGCTCTTATCTGCGCATGGGCTATGCACAACTTTCCTATTCTATAAATAAGAAACAATTGAAGGCTTTAGGACTGAATCGAATTAGTTTATACATTAGCGCGAACAATCCCTTTGTGTTAACTAGATATAGCGGGGTTGATCCTGATGTAAGTAATTCGGGTTATGATCCGGCTATTGATAATTCACAGACTCCTCGTTCGCGGTCATGCACGCTTGGTATCACTGTCGACTTCTAAAATAAAAAAGACGATTATGAAACGAAATAAAACATTTTATCACATCATTGCTTCTGTTTGTTTGATGATGGGGATGTCTTCTTGCAGCGACTTCCTGCAAGTTGAACCACAGAATGAAATCATTCTTGAAAAGTTTTGGAATGAGAAAGCTGACGTGGACGGTATCATTTTCGGTTGCTATTCGGCCATGCAATCTGATAATATTCTGATGCGTATGATGGTTTGGGGGGAATTCCGAAGTGATAATATTTCTCGTGGACTGAACTTGAATAGGGACAATAGCTTGGAGAGCGTTCTAAAGGAAAATCTTACCGCCTCTAATGCTTATACGACTTGGGATCAGTTTTACGACATTATCAACCGTTGCAATACATTAATAAAGTATGCCCCGCAAGTCGCAGAAAAAGATCCTAGTTTTAGCCTTAGTGAGTTGAAGGCTGACATCGCAGAGGTATCTGCTTTGCGCGATCTCTGCTATTTCTATTTGATACGCACATTTCGCGATGTACCATATACTACGGTTGCCTTCACCGATGACAATCAGGTGATGGATTTGCCAGCCACAAGCTTTGACAATGTGCTTGATAGTCTCATTACAAACTTGGAGAGTGTGAAGGATGAGGCTGTTAAAGCTTATCCATCTGGTACATCAACACAAGAACTTTACCAGACTAGTCGAATCACACAGGAGGCTATTCATGCCATGCTTTGCGAAATGTATCTTTGGAAACAGGATTACCAGAAGTGTATTCAATATGCTGACTTGGTGATCAATGCCAAAAAACTACAAGCAGAGGAGAAACAGAAAACCAGCACTACTGTTAGCGATTACAGTAAGTTTGGTGGTTATCCGTTAATCAGCGAGTCATCTTATGGGTCACTCACTACATTTGGAAATGCTTATACACAGATATTTGGCGAAGGAAATAGTTCGGAAAGTATTCTGGAATTGACATTTATGCCTGATGATAACATGCCAAGTAATGGTGCAGTCAACCTTTGTTATGGGTTCGGTATTGGCGGTGTTCCGACTATGGGCTATGGTGCACCATCTACCTATGTCAGTGATGTTACTACTACTGCCAATAATGGACTCAATGATGTGTTCATGAAGTATGATTCTCGTTACTATGAGAATATCTTTGCCAAAACTTCTATTGGCAAGTATCTATATACGAGATCCTCCATAGATTTCTCAAGCACCAACCCCAATCTTTACTATGGTGGAGTGTATTCAGAAAAGAGAAATAAGAGCAATTGGATTATCTATAGACTTACCGACATCATGTTGATGAAGGCTGAGGCTGAGGCTCAGTTGATTAGCAATGAACAAGACCTCAGTGATCAAGATAAGAACTATTTAAACTCTGCATTCTCATTGGTTACTGCCGTGAACAAACGTTCGATCTGTCAGAATGTTCTAAAGGATACCTTGGATCCGAAAAAATACTTGACGAAGGCAGACATGGAAAATCTTGTACTCGAAGAACGTCATCGTGAACTTATGTTCGAGGGAAAACGTTGGTATGATCTCGTCAGAAAGTCACGTCGTGATGGTAATACAAAATATCTATCAGGCCAAGTTCTTCAGAAATATACTTCGAATACATCTGCCATTCAGGATAAGTTAGCTAAGATGGATGCCATTTTTTGGCCTTATAATATTGACGAACTCAAGGTGAATAAAAACCTCAAGCAGAATCCAGCATTTGGCAGTGGCGAGTCCGGAAACTACGATACGACAAAATAAGGTTCATTTAAGTAATAATGATTATAATATGAAACGCTTAAAATATTTTCTTCTCTGCGCCATCTGTGGTTTGACTAGCATCGGCTTTTCCAGTTGCTCGGATGACCCTGGTGCAGAAAACTATTATACTTTCAAAGGCGAGATGATGAGCGATTACATCACCAGCCGCCCACAATATAGCGACTTTGCATATATTGTGCAGCAGGCTGGGCTGATGGACATCCTTTCTGCCTATGGGCATTATACATGCTTTTTGCCTTCCAATGATGTGGTACGGGCCTATCTGAAGAAGAAGGGCATTGCTTCGGTAGAGTCATTAACTGTAGCTGAATGTGATACGATAGCTTGTACGCACCTTGTGGGCAATATGTACGCTACCATTGAGATGAACGATGGAACGTTGAATACGGCAAACATGAACAAGCGATACATTCAGATAACACATACTACAGACTCCAACCAAAACCCTGTCGTGGAGCTGAATAGAATGTCACATGTTATATTTGAACAAAAGGATGACTCTGTCGAAAATGGCATAGTCCAGCCTATTACGGTATTGCTCGAAAACTCTAATAGTTCGATTGCTGACATCATTAAGGACAACAAGAAGATTAGTATGTTCTATGAAGGCCTTGTTGCTACCGGACTTAAGGATTCTTTGATCAAGATAAAGGATGAGTCGTATAATGGTAAGATTCAATCTCCATACTATTATACATCTGACTTTTGGCATGAGATTGCACTTGCACCAGACGAAAAGAAATATGGGTATACCGTATTTGTTGAGCCAGATAGCCTGTTGAATCTTAAATTGGCTGAGCGGGGAATATCAACTTCAGCAGGGAATATCAAAGCTCTTTATGATTTGGCATGCCAACTTTACGATCCAGTGTTTAAGAATGATCCCGATTATCAGGCAGCCTATGGGTTTGATAAAATAACTCAGCGCTATAATCCATTGAATATGTATATTGCTTATCATATTCTAACACGTGATGTGATTGGTTGGAATAAACTAACTCCTCTGGAACTCCATCAGGGTATAGTGGATGGCGCCATTGGCATCAAGACCGATGTGATGAATCCTAATGACTGGTATGAGACCTTACTTCCTCATACAATGATGAAGTTGGAGCAGCTCACGGTTCGTCAGTACGTTGGTTCGGGAATCCTTGGACAGCGTTATGTAAATCGACGCGTAGATAGCAAGTATAATGTTGAGGGGGCAAGAGTTTTGCCAACAGTAGAGAATGAATATACTCAGGACGCTCCAAATGGCAGATACTTCTATGTGACAGATATTGTAGCTTTTGACTCTGATACACAGAATAAGGTAATGAATGACCGCATTCGCATGGACTTTTCTACGGTATTCCCCGAGGTCATGACGATGAATATTCGTCTTAATGGAGATCCAACTAAGGACGATGAAAGTGGCAGAGCCGACCAAACGTTCAAGAACGGAAAGAACTATTATTTCCCCAAGGGATACCTCGATCATGTGACAATGAAAGGGAATGGAACGCTTGTTTATCGTAGACCACACTGGAATTTCTGGTCCTATGAGGGTGATGAGTTTAACCTATTTGGAGATTATGACTTCGAGTTCCGTTTGCCACCAGTTCCATACGAGGGTGAGTACCAGATTCGATTGGGATTCTGTGCATTACCCACACGTGGTGTAGCTCAGGTGTATTTTGACAATAAGCCACAAGGAATTCCTGTCGATATGCGTAAATTCTTGAACGATGAGTCAATCCTTGGAAATAAGTTTAGTACTAAGACATGGTCTAAGATGACCGATGACGAAAAGGCAGAGGACCAAAAGATGTTAAAGAACTTAGGCTACTATCGTGGCGCTTATGGAGGATACCATTCTGGTGGGTCCAGCATCAATGAGTTTGTTGACAACTATAGAACTTATAGATTAGTTCTTTGTCAGGTTCATATCAATCCCAAAAAGGACCATTTCCTACGCATCCGTTGTACCTCTTCTGCTAAATTGGGTAACAACAACGAGTTCATGATGGATTATCTCGAAATCGTTCCCAAAAGTGTGTATGGTGTTACAGAGGCTGGTCAAATGGAGACAGACTTGTAAATCATAGTGTTTAATAAAGGAAACAAAGAGATATGAAATACTTTAATATATACAGGAAGGTCTTAAGCGTAGTGGTAATTTCGCTGGCTTTCATGGGATGCACAGATGAGTGGAACGAGCATTATGATGTGAGTCCTGCAGCTCAAGGTACTTTATGGGAGGCCATCTCATCGAATAGTGACTTGTCTAACTTTGCTCGAGTGGTGAAAGCTTGTGGCTATGACACCACCTTAGTAAGCAAGCAGGTGTTTACGGTGTTCGCTCCCACCAATGCCAATTTCTCTTCTGCAGAGGCAGATTCTATCATTTCTGTCTATAATCAGGAAAAGGCTAAGAACATCAAGGAGAAAGACAATAGTGCAGTAAAGGAGTTCGTGCAAAATCACATCGCTCTTTACAACTACTCAGTATCAAGTAGTAGCAATGACTCTATCGTCATGATGAATGGAAAATATATTCGTCTGACTTCAAATACGTTCGGAGGACAGCAGATTCTCAACGCAAATGCACCATATGGAAACGGCATACTTTTCACATTGGATCATAAGGTTAAGTACTTTCCAAATATCTTTGAATATTTGGGAAAAGATGCTGAGTTAGACTCAGTGGCCAAATTCCTCTACTCCTACAATAAATACGAGTTTGATGAAGCAGCTAGTGTCTCAGGAGAAATTGTAGATGGCAAGACGGTCTATCTTGACTCTGTAGTCAATCTGGAAAACGAAATTTTCAGAAGGATAGGTTTGCTAAATGCCGAAGATAGTACTTACTGGATGGTCGCTCCAACAAATAAGGCGTGGACAAGTTTAGTCAATGAGTACAGTCAATACTTCCGGTATGATAATTCTGTCAACAAGCGTGACTCGCTGACAAGTGCAAATGCACGTATGGCAGTGCTTTACGGGACTGTATTTAGTAAGAGTTACAACTCAGATGAGGCGATACAAGATTCTGCTATGTCTGTCAATGCATATCCTTATCTTTATCGACTCTACGCTTATGGATCTTTAAATGACAAGTATTATCAATACGATAAACCATTCGATGCAGGTGGTGTATTTTATGGAACCAATAATGTGATGTGCAGCAATGGTCAGGTATTGAAAGCTGATATATGGAATATCAATAAGAAGCAAACCTTTTTTCAGACTATCAGAGCGGAGGGAGAGACAGCAGAAAGACTTGATTCTGTAGACAAGTTGTCTACTCAAGCACCGTTGAAAATAGTTAATGTACAAACAAGAAATCCATTTTATGGTAAGGTGTCTCGTAATTCTTTTTCAATGATTCTGCCTGCCGGTGCATCCAGCAACACAATGGCTGTGTTTAATGTTCCTAATACATTGTCCAACATTGGCTATGATATATATTTAATTACAGCACCAGTTTTGGCTTCCGACACTCTGGCATCATCAGATCAACGACTTCCAACGAAGTTCCGTGTTCGCATGAGTTATAATGATGAAAATGGTCAGCCCATCAATAGCAGACTGTGGCTTACATTGCAAAGCAAGCTTGAAACCTCTCGTGATAAGGTCGATACATTTTTGGTGTCTAGCAATATAAAGATACCCTACTGTTCTTACGGAACTACCCGAACTCCACAGGTAAAGATTATTCTTGATACCCGTGTGAGCAATACTGAGGTGAGACAGGGAAGCTACAACCGTATTCTCGGTTTGGATTGCATTATCTTTAAGCCTCACGAGGACTAACTCTTATACTTCATTTCAAAACTAAGCAATATGAAAATCAACAATATCATATTCTATCTAAATAGGCCTTCGAAGCTTGCCACTGCTGTTTGTGCCGCCTGCATTGGGATGCTGGTATTCCCTTCGAATGCTCTGGCACAAGACAATGAAACTGATAATGCCCAGGTAACATCAGAGCGTAAGTTGGTAGGTCCTCAAAAAAAGAACTATCCTACTCGTAATATCAAAGGACATATTACTAGTGCTGTTACTCACACGCCTGTCTCTGGAGCTTTGGTAAGTGCTGTAGGGATTATGGGTTACAGTGTGCTTACTGACGATGCAGGCAACTATGAGCTTAAAGTTCCTCTATTTGTTACTGCTATATCGGTAACCAATCCTGTAACTAATGGACTGCAAATGGGACTTTCTCTTGATGAGATGCAGAAGGATATCGTGCTATATCCCAAGACGTTTGCACCCGATTATCTAGATGCTATCAACCTGCGCAACGATAAGAGTGCTAGTGATTTCCAATACACAGGTGCCCTGAACATAAAAGATGAAGTGCAAAAGCAATTGGGTGCTTATGCCTATACTATTGCTCGCAATGGTACGCCTGGAATAGGAAGCAATATCTTTATTCAAGGACTCAACTCCCTAAATGTCAATGCTCAGCCATTGGTGGTTATCGATGACGTGCTCATTGACCAGCAGTATGGTCGTACGATGATTCACGATGGATTCTTTAATGACATACTAACCAATCTTAACCCAGCAGACATTGAGTCGGTAACGGTTTTGCGAAATGGTACAGCGCTCTATGGCGCTAAAGGTGCCAATGGTGTCATCTTGGTTAAGACACGCCGTAGTAAGAGCATGGCCACACGTATCACAGCTAATGTTTCGACAGGTGTCACTCTTTTGCCAAGATTCATCTCTATGATGGATGCCGACCAGTATCGTGGGTATGCATCAGAGTTGTTGAAGACCACAAATACTCGCATCCGCGATTTCAAGTTCCTCAATGAGCGAACAGACTACTATTATTATAAGCAGTATCACAACAATACCGATTGGAAGGATCAGCTTTACCGTAATGCTCTGACGATGAATTATGGTATCAATATCGAGGGAGGTGATGATATTGCAAGCTATAACTTGTCAGTTGGCTATACCCAGGCTAACAGTACACTGGAGTATAATAATATGAACCGTCTGAATATTCGATTCAATACTGATATCAAGCTTGTGGATAGACTATCTGTTAGATTTGATGCCTCATTTTCAAATCTTACCCGTAACATCCGAGATGATGGTGCACCTGAGAACTATACCGAGGGAACTCCAACATCTCCATCATTCTTGGGCTATGTGAAGAGTCCCTTTATGAATCCCTATGCTTACGGACGTGGCGAGTTCTCTGATACACAGCTCGACATTACACCAGAAAGTTATCTTAATGAGGCCTTGGTTGATTACCCCAATTATAACTACCGTTTGGCCAATCCGGTGGCGCTTAATGAGTATGCTGATGCTGAGAATAAAAACCGATTTGAGAATTCTCTGCTCAATCTCTCAGTGATGCCAAAGTTTGAAATCAGTCGAAACTTATCACTTACTGAGCATTTTAGCTACTCATTGATCAATACCAATGAGAAATATTATATTCCTATCAATGGTGTGCCATCCTACTTTGTGAAGAATGTGAATGCCTATCGTACTAACGAGGTTCGCTCGCTCTTTTCAAAGCAGAACTCACTAATGAGTGACACTCGTCTCGATTGGAGTAATCGCTACGGTGCTCACAATATTCAGCTCTTCGGTGGTGCTCGAGTACATTGGGAAAGTTACTCGCTCAACTCCCAGTTGGGCTATAACACTGGTAGTGATAAGACACCATTTATGAGTTCCAGTCTTCTGAACGCTTCTTCGTCTGGAACCAATGATAGTTGGAACTCTGTGGCATGGTATGCGCAAGGAAACTATGATTTTTTAGGTCGTTATTTCCTTCAGGCCAACTTAACAGCTGAGAGCTCTTCTCGCTTTGGCAAGGAAGCTGGTGGCTTAAAATTGGCCAATGTGTCATGGTGTGTTTTCCCTTCTGTGCAGGCTTCATGGGTGATAAGCAATGAGCCATGGCTAGCAGGTGTCAAGGGTATCGACTATCTGAGACTAACTGCTGGATTCGATGTGAGCGGAAATGATGATATTGATTATTATGCGGCACGTAGTTTTTTGAGTTCAAAGCTTTTCCTTAATGCTATCTCTGGGCGCTCTCTCAGTGGCATTGGTAACACGCAGATCAAGTGGGAGACCACTCGCCGCTTTAATACAGGTCTTGAAACAAATTTGTTTAACAATCGTGTACATCTGAACTTCAACTTCTTCAAGAGCTGGACCAATGACCTGCTTACCCTACAGAGCCTTAATTTCCTCTCCGGATTGGAGCAGAACTGGTCCAATGGAGGAAAACTTGAAAATATTGGCTATGACATTGCCGCTAGCTTTAAAGTGTTGGCACTAGAAGATTGGCAGTGGGAGATTGGTGCAAGTGCAGGCCATTATAAAAACAAAATTACAGAGCTTCCTGACGGACGGCAATTTATCGAAACTCAGCTCTATGGTGCAGACATCCGTTCCGAGATAGGTCATTCTGCCAATGCTTTCTATGGATATAAGACTTCAGGTGTGTTCTCTACCACTGAACAGGCACAACAAGCTGGTCTCTATTTGCTTGATAATAATGGTGTAACAAAGCATTATTTCGCTGCAGGTGACGTCATCTTTGTTGATCAAAATGGTGACCATGTTATTGACCAAAAGGACCGTACCTTCATCGGTGATCCTAATCCTGATCTTTACGGTAATATTTTCACATCATTGTCTTATAAACGCTTTAAGCTAGATGCACGCTTCAACTATAGCATGGGTGGTGATGTTTACAATTACCTTCGCTCACAGCTTGAAGGCGGTAGCCGATTCATGAACCAGACAACTAATCTCATGTCTCGTTGGCAGGTTGAGGGTCAGACTACAGATGTCCCACGTATCACATTCCAAGACCCTATGGGTAATAGCCGTTTTAGTGGTCGATGGATTGAAGACGGGTCTTATTTAAGACTTAAGACATTGACATTGAGCTATGAACTTCCTATGAGATCCACATTCTTGCAAGGACTTCAGTTTTGGATTCAGGCAAACAATTTGTTTACGATAAGCAAATATTTGGGATCTGATCCAGAGTTCTCGATGACTTCTGCAGTCATTGGTCAGGGTATAGATCTAGGACAGCTTGCGCAGAGCCGCTCTATTGTTGCAGGAATAAAAATCAATCTCTAAAATCGAAACGACAACAAGATTATGAAAGCAAAATATATTTTGAGTGGCGTGATTGCTGCAGTATTGATGACACTCTCTTCTTGCAGCGATTTTTTCCAGCAAGAGTCCGACCATGTCACTTTCACCGATAACATGCACCTTAATGATCCCGCTGATACGATCTACACTTTGACGGGGATCATGGCTAAGATGCAGGCTTTGGGTGACCGTACTATCCTCCTAGGTGAGGCTCGTGGAGACTTGGTCGACATAACTAATGTTGCCAGCTCAGATCTGCGTGACATTGCCCAGTTCAATATAGGTGATGGGAACAAGTACAATAATCCCCGTGATTATTATGCTGTTATCAACAATTGTAATCTCTATATAGCTAAGGCTGATACAGCGCTGAAGAACAACCGAAACCAGAACATCTTCATACGCGAGTATGCTGCAGTGAAGGCTTATCGTGCATGGACATACCTTCAGTTGGCCATCAACTATGGACGCGTGCCGTTTGTGACTGAACCTATCCTGACCAAAGAACAGAATGATGCAACCTATGAAACCAAGGACATCAAGGAGGTATGTAATTGGTTGATCAATGACATTACGCCATTAGCCAATGAGGAGTATCCTGGGTTGGGTGATATTGGTGTTACTAACTCACGAATGCTTTACTTCCCTATATATGTAGTCTTGGGTGACCTCAATCTATGGGCAGGCAATTATAAGGAGGCAGCAAAGGCTTATTACATGGGTATAACCACTGCAAATGGAGCCAATAGCTTCTATCCAATCGGAACTAACAGAGTATCCTGGAATGGAACGGGAAACTGGACTAATTATGTCAATTCTTGGTCCAATGGATTTCAAGACGAAGATTTCTATCCACAGCGCGAGCTTATTACGATGATTGCGGGTGACTCTATACCATCTGATGGTAACTATAGCCAACTGCGCAACATCTTCAATAGCAATGAAGATAATAACTATGAAGTGAGTCTTGTTCCATCAGAGGCTTTGCTAAACCTTTCTTCATCACAGGTTTATTGTCAAATTACTTCGGATGGTGATACTATTTATGCACCTTCCAACCTTTCTGGCCTGTTAGCTGGTGATTTGCGTCTTTATGGGACATGGTCGACATTGGACAATTTCTCATATAAGAATCGTAAGATCAATTATCAATATATCTCAAAGTATACCTCCCGTAATGTGCACATCTATCGTCGCACTATGCTTTACCTGCATCTTGCAGAAGCGTTAAATCGTGCGGGTTATCCCCATTTCGCTTATCAGATATTAGCATCGGGGGTCAATGACAAAATTATGGAAGATAAGGTGCTGCCTTATTGTACTACTGCAGCCGACTCAGCTTTTGTCAGTGAGTTTGCATTCCCTGCAACATCTTTCAATGGCTATCTCGTTGCAGATCTCAGTAACACAACACAACCTTTCAATACCATCGGCATTCACTCCCGTGGCTCTGGCTGGAGTCAGGCTAACAAGTATTATCAGATGCCCGACGACACTACGCTCACAGGAGCTGCACGAGTTGACTATCAGATAGACCAAGTAGAGCGAATGATTGTCGATGAGGGTGCCTTGGAGTTTGCTTTCGAAGGAACTCGTTACTACGATCTTATGCGAGTAGCCCTCCGACGCAACGACCCGGCATTCCTTGCTAATCGTATTTATGCACGACGTGGTGAGGCGCATGCGGCCGAGGTGAAATCTGAGATTAAGAAAGATCTCATGAATCCTAACAACTGGTTCCTGAATTGGAACGGGAAGATAGGGCTTTAACAGTACAAATCAGTCGGTATGTATAGTTTAATCCGAAAGTTGCTTGCTGCTGCTTTGGCAGCAGCACCTTTTTTTGTCGCTTTTCCGGCAGATGCCAATAATGTAGAAGAGGTATCCCAGGTGACTGGTATGGTTACGCTGAGCACGCCAGTGGACTATGTTGTGACATCGGCGACACCTTTTGCCGAAGGCTCCGTAGTTGACATCACCAATACTGACCATGCCGTACTTATCCTTAAGCATGTCAAGCCTTCAGGGGTAAACGCATTGATTTCGCATGTCCGCATCAATGGTCAACAGGCAGTGGACAAGACCAATTGCATGGTAAAGATCTATGCCAATGGCTCTATCATTATGCCTTATAGCGGTAGCTTGCTACCACTGACAGTCTACACTGGTTTGAATCAAACAGGAGAGTCTGCTCGATTTTTCGTTTCCAGTCGTAAGAGTCTGCTCAATCAGGCAGTCAACAACCGCATTCGCAGTTTTGTACTCAAGCGTGGTTATATGGTCACCTTTGCGACTAAGGCCGATGGTAAAGGTTATAGCCGTGTGTTTATCGCTGATAGCTCAGATCTGACCTTGAACCTTCCGCCAATTCTTGATAAAAGCATCTCTTCGCTTCGTGTTATGCAATGGAACGATGCCAGCAAGAAAGGCTTTGCTGGTCGCGATGCAACTATCAACCCTTTGCTTAATACTACCTGGTGCTACAATTGGGATGCAGGTACAGATAACTATGCTGATCGTGAGTATGTTACTCAGCGTCATCATGAGTCAGGAATTAAAAATGGGAAATACGAAGGTGCCTGGCCTTCTGTGGAAGATTGTAGTAATAACGGCACTTCCCCCCATATTCTTGGACAAAACGAGCCAGATAACACAGGAGATACACGGGAAGTAGTAACCCAAGTAGCTGATTTGCTTGCCATTTGGCCTGACCTTATGGCTACCGGCAAACGACTTGGCTCTCCTGCTATGGCCAGCAATATGGCTATGCTCTATGAATTTCTTGACAGTATTGATGCTCGCGGATGGCGCTGCGATTTTGTGACTGTTCACTCTTATTGGTATAGCGATTGGAGCAGCTGGCAGTGGAACTACAATAATATTCATAACCGCTCTGGTCGACCGCTCTGGATTACAGAGATGAACTATGGGGCAAACTGGACAGGATGGCCTGCAGGGGATGACCGAACTGGAAGCCCATCCAATTTAGCCATTGAGAAACAGCACATGGCTCCCATTCTCGATGGAATAGAAAGTACACCATATGTAGAGCGTTATGCCTTCTATAATGCTGTGCAAGACTGTCGTGCTGCTTATCTGAACGGTTCTTTGACACCCATTGGCGAGTATTATGCCAATATTGAGTCTAAGCTTGCCTACAGTTCTGCCTATGAGTATGTACCCAAGCTGCCACGTTCCAAGGGGCAACCTACTGATCTCGCCTTGCACTTTGATGCCAAGGGCGGCACAGTGAACCTATCATGGTATGAGCCGAACGGTGAATATAACACCAGTATGACCGTTGAACGGCGTAGAGGGACAGGTGCTTGGGAGGCCATTGGAGACTTAGTGCTTGCTGAGGATGCTGCCAATTATACATTCACAGACTCAACAGCAATTGATGGAGATAATTATCGTATCCATGCAATCTATGCCGATGGCAAGGACAACTATTCCAAGATCGTTGTGGCTGTGCCTGACAAAGTTGGAATCGGTGATGCTGTTTCTGTGAATGGGAAGACACTATATATAGGCGGAAACGTTTTGGCCAATGGAAATTTTGATTTGGGTATGAAGGGATGGACTAATGGCATAGGCCAGACGATCAGTCAACCCCATTTCGAAGTTTTTCCTATTGGTGGCTTTGATGGAGGTAGCTATTTACAGGCTTTCTCACATGGAGGGAAGCAGGATGTAGCTTCGCTACTCACGCCAATTGACTTAGTGTCTGGCACTGACTATTATCTGTCATTGGCTATGCGTTTTATGGACGGTGTGACTTACAACCATTTCAGTCTTACATCTGATGGTCTAGCTGAAGACTCTATCGCTGCTAGCATCCCTAGTTCGACAACTTGGGGTAAATATGCCTTTACCTTTAATTCTGGCAAATACCAAAAAGGCATCTTTACATGTAGATGGCTTAATAGCATAGCATCGTTTGATGATATCTACCTTGCCCGCCTTTTCCCTACTCGTGATGAGGCTATTGCGGATGGCCTTCGGACTGAGCGGAATCGTGCATCAGTAGTGCAGGAAGCAAATACGGTGCTTCCTTTGCTTAATGATGCTTTGAGTAATGTCTCTGCAGCTGCTAATGAGAATTCAGAACCGACTGTAGCCGCTCTTACCTCGGAAATAGATAACACACTTGATGCCATGCGTTTGAAGGCACAGGTAGATTCCATAGAGACTTTGGCCAAGTTGGTGCTGCCTGAACAGTTGGCCGGGGACGATGTTTTGCAACAGGCCCTTGATGATGTCAAGGCTGCCACTACAGCCCAGGTTTATATAGATGCAGCTCATGCATTGAAGGCTGCCCTTGATACCTGCCTGCCTTTTGCTGCAACTGACAAGGTGGTCCGCCCGAGCTTTGACAGTAATTCGTTTGTAGGGTGGAACGTCAAAACTGGTTCGTACACTGGTAATACGCAAACCACAGCAACTCTCGCTGACAAGACGTCATGGAGTGCTGTGTGGACGGGTATTAGCAGTACTGCAGGTGCGACACAATCTATGGCGATCAATCAACCTATTACGGGTTTGGATCATGGTCTTTATGTATTAGAGTGCAAGGCCACCACGCAACACTATTGTCTGTCCGATCAGCATGCTTACCTCAAAACAAAGCAGGATAGTATTGTGTCACCTTTATTGGAGACGGACTATCTTGATGTGCAAAACGTAAATAATAGCGCAAAATGGCAGACCTTGACCACTGCACCAATCTACCTTACTGAGTCGGATACTATTTCTGTTGGTTTCACTGGATCAAAGCAAGGAGCCATCGATAATGCCTGGCGTGAAATGGGCAATAATAGTTCAGTGGGTGATATGCGTGAGGGGTCATGGGCAGCAACTGACTTTGTTTTGCGCCATCTACCAGTCTATCATGCCACACTTGATGCTTCTGGATGGAGTACCATCTGCTTGCCCTATGCTGCAAAGCCGACTCCCGGCGTGAGCTTCTACAGAATAGTGGGTATCAATACGGACTCTACACTTATATATATCGAGGAGATTAGTGAGACGGCTGCAGGAGTGCCATGTATCATCCATGCCGATAAGTCTGAAGTGGTGATACAAGAAAGCGGCCAACCCGTTACTACAAGAACATATGGTGACAACAACTTGCGTGGAATGTTTAGGACATCTGCACGTACACCACAATACGCTTTGACGTTGGCAGATGGCATTTGGGTCAACCAAGATAATCCAGATCGAAACCAAAGGCCATATCTCAATAGTTTCCAGGCATTCATCAACAACTTAACAGGGGTTGTAGTTTTGAATTCGTGGAGTGGTCTTTCAATGCCAATTACGGTGGCTTCTTCGATTCGTGGAGTCGGGACTCATACTAACTCTAAGGCCGAATATTACTCTCTCGATGGCCGCAAGGTGGAGTCTATTAATACTCCTGGCGTCTATGTTCGAGTGATAAACGGCATGGCAACTAAGGTAATAAGCAAAGGAGATAAAGAATAGGGAACCATAAAAGGGTGTATCTACTATGAATTGTCTTGGTTGTAATTAAGCTTATTACCATGGGAATGTGTCATAAAGATGGATCTTTCCCTATGGATTTAGAAGTGTAGCATCGTTCATTTGACGAGAACCGGCGAAACAATGGTCAATTATCGTCATGGGTGCTACACTTCTGATAGTACGGGGTTGGAAGATCATCGCTTCCAACCCTGTCTTGATAGAGAATAAGGTGGCTTATTGGAACTGAGTAGGAGGGGAGTAATATCTGTTTGAGCACTGGTCATACCAGCAGCGTGTATCATCAGATTCTCACCGTCAAGGACTACATAAGGATTCCATGTACAGGTGACATGTGCCTCGTTATTACACCATGTCGTGATAGACACGGCACCCTTATACTTCACCTCTAAAAACTTTTCTGTGATATCACCGATGTCTTCGTATCTCTATGATGGTAACCACAGTTCACTTGCAGCCTTTGTCAGCCTTGTTGGACAGACAGTACAATAATTGGTTAGGTTATCACGGCGCCGGCAAAGATGAAGAAAACTGCGCCGATAAAAGGCCAAAAAGAGCCATAAACTGGAGATGGAAAGTTCGGGAAAATGATGCGACTGATATTTTGTAGTCCATTGAAAGTAGAGTGAAATAAAGGCTGTCTTATGGTTAGTGCTTACTGGCGCCGTGGTTGAGTAGTAATCATTACGCGGTTAGATAGCAATGACAACGTGAAAAGACATTTATCGCGCCATGTAAGGATATCAACCGTACTGCCGAAAGGTATCAAGCGCGTGTAAAGAAAACCGAAAAGCGAATCCTGAGTTAGAAAATATGAACTTAAGCTAATCCAAACAAGCGATGTAATCTATAATTGTAGCATCTTTGTCTTTGTTTCTAAATCTATATTGGAAAGCCCCTTTACATATTAATATTAAATTGTGTAAAACTTTTGGCATTTCTGATATTTAGCTATATCTTTGCATAAGCTAAAATAGCAATAGGACCTTGCGCTACTTTGAAACTTTTGGGTTTGGAGGAAAATAATGAAGGCTCACTTGCGATATTTCAGTTAAAAGTATCCATCGCCGCAATGGTGGAATTGGTAGACACG
>Ga0183095_10176_pt10 | contig 47130 bp, 43 predicted proteins | sample BioMet4_FD_130346 | JGI IMG/M metagenome (GOLD analysis project Ga0183095, IMG submission 130346) | Microbial communities from bioreactor (seeded with sewage sludge) at LBNL, California, USA - Biofuel metagenome 4 (v2) (version 3) | ecosystem: Engineered > Bioreactor > Anaerobic > Unclassified ...
AAGGAGAGAAAGCATGAAGGAGAGAAAGCATGAAGGAGAGAAAGCATGAAGGAGAGAAAGCATGAAGGAGAGAAAGCATGAAGGAGAGAAAGCATGAAGGAGAGAAAGCATGAAGGAGAGAAAGCATAAGCCATGGTAATTGCTTCGGTGGTTCGTGCTGTTGAACTCTGGATATCTGTCTTCCCTTTCACGGTTGCTGGCATATTGATGGCGAGTACCACAGTTGAGTTCGGGATATTTGATCGATTATTTCCGTTAATGAAACCGATACTGCACAGAGCACATTTCACTCCCCATTCGGGAATTGCGCTTATGACAGCTTTTGGTTCTCCAATCACATATTCTCCAATCACAGCAGTAGCGATGATTTCGAAATTTTACGGGGAAGGGAAAATAGACCAGAAAGAGACAATAGGCCAGAAAGAGACAATAGGCCAGAAAGAGACAATAGGCCAGAAAGAGACTTTACCGGCAACCGTTGCAACCTGGTTTCTGCAGACCATCTACGAAAGCCTTGTTTATATCTCCCCGACGATCTGAATGAAAAACAATAAATTGCCTAATGCAATGGATGTGTATCTTTGGAGACAAAACAGCATACGTTGACTAAAGAAGAGGTTAGAAGCCAGTACAATAAGCTTATCGGAAAAAAGGTCTTCTTTATTTTCTTTCTCCTATTCTCAATAATTCTCGTATCAGGCATATCCGCCTCTATGGGATCTGCAAACCTCTCTATCTGGGAGACTTATTCTTCAATACTGAACAGGTTATTTCCGGCTTATTTTGAGCCGGGTTGGCTTGCCGATGTTTGTATATGGAACCTCAGGCTTCCCCGTATATTTATGGGCATAGTGGCTGGTTTCGGGCTTGGGATTGCAGGCTGTGTAACGCAGGCAGTACTCAAAAACCCGCTTGCAAGTCCATATACGCTTGGTATATCTTCGGGTGCTGGCTTTGGGGCGTCTCTTGCAATTCTTACAGGCACAAGTGTTGCGGGAGGAAATTATCTTGTAATAGGCAACGCTTTCCTATTTGCACTATTATGTTCTTTTATAATCCTCGGATTATCAAACCGAAAAGGTGCAACGCCTGAAACCATGATTCTGGCTGGCATTGCGATGATGTATTTGTTTGCTGCAATGACAACAATCCTTCAATACTTTGGCGAAGCTGAGGCTGTAAAGGAAGCAGTATTCTGGACAGTAGGTGACCTTGATAGGTCCTCCTGGCCTAAGGTCACTATTATTCTCGGCGTACTCACATGCTGCCTTCCCTTGCTCATGATAAAATCGCCTGATCTCAATCTAATGACTGCCGGTGACGAAACCGCAGCAAGTCTGGGTGTAAATGTCAAACGTACCCGAATAATTCTGATGTCAATCACGACTTTGCTGGTTGCATGTATTGTGTGCTTTACTGGAACAATCGGATTTATAGGCCTGGTTGCTCCGCACTTCACGCGAATTGCGGTCGGAGGCGATAACAGGTTTGCTCTTCCCGTATCCGGCCTTCTTGGTGCACTATTGCTGACCAGCGCAGACCTTGTAGCAAGAATAATTCTGGCTCCAATAATTCTTCCTGTCGGCGCAATAACTGCCTTTATGGGCGCTCCGCTTTTCCTGTATATGATCATGAAACGAAAGAAGGAATACTGGTGAAACTGAAGGTAAACAATGTTGAATTTGCTTATAAAAGTGTATCTGTGCTCGAGGATGTATCACTGGAATTGAATCGCGCAGAAGTTCTTGGCATTGTAGGTCCAAATGGCACCGGAAAATCCACCCTGATCCGGTGTATCGACCATATACTGAACCCGAAAAGAGGAAGCATATTACTGGACGATCACAATGTCAGTAAAATGGGTAGAATGGAGATTGCAAGGAAAATGGGCTATGTACCGCAGAGTCTTGAAGGTGTTTTTCCTGCTTCTGTTATAGATACTGTTCTTATGGGCAGACGTCCGTATCTTGGATGGAAAAGCAGTAAAGAAGACCTGGATTGTGTACTGGAAGTGCTGGAATTACTTGGTATAACGGAGTTTGCCATGAGAGATATTAAAGAAATCAGTGGAGGTCAGCAACAAAAAGTACTTATCGCACGGGCACTTGCACAGAAAGCAAATATTCTTCTTCTCGACGAGCCAACCAGCAATCTTGATATAAGGCATCAACTTGAAGTCATGGGAATTATTAAGAACATCGTGAAGAACAAAGGAATCTCTGCAATCATGGCACTTCACGACTTGAATCTGGCTTCGAGATATGCCGATAGAATAATCATGATGAAAGAGGGCAAAATATTTGCCGTTGGGAACCCTGCTTCAGTTCTCACCGTAGAGAATATAAAAGAGGTCTATGGTGTACGAGCTCTGGTGAAAGACGATGGAGAGGGTCCGTATATCATTCCGCTAGAGCCTGTAACAAGTTAATGAAGCTGTTATTTATATCTGAAATCTCCGGAATTAGCAGCAGGAAAGTAATCTATCTTCTCCATAACCCCTTTCTTCCTCCATAACCCCTTTCTTCTTCCAACTTTTTCTTCAAACTCTACTTCCTTATTTTTTTGCTCAAATTTCTTCATTCCTTCACCCTCATCCCCGCAGCCCAGCTAAAGCCAGAAGATTCGATAAAAAATACCTCACACACTCCTTTTAATCCATAACCCTCAGCAAAATCAGCGCAAGATGCAGCAAAAAAGGGAGTCTTCTTGTAAGCAGCGGTAGGATGAAGAATCATAAGGAGAGGATCAAAGAGAGCAAGATGGATTTTGACATAGATTGCTCAATCAGCAGCAAGAAAGGTAGTAAGTTTAAAGAGTTTTATGCTTATGTTTTATGCTAATGTACGATCTGGCAGAGTTTTGAGACAGCTTGTAGAGAGAAGTTTTAAGCTGCATAAGTTATAAACCGAAAGTAAGCGTAAGATACGAAACTGACTAGACACGTTAACACCTTACGGTTGATGATATGCAGCCAGGAATTATACAAATGGGCTCGAAAGAGCTTGAAACAAAACTTAACGAATTTTTCTCAGGCGAAGCTAGTGTTGTGGTTGCTTACCTGTTCGGTTCAACCGCCCGTGGAGAAGCAAGTTGCCTGAGTGATATAGATATCGCTGTTCTTTTTGACGATGCCCTTACAAAAAAAGAAGCTTTTGACCTTCAACTGAAGTTGATAGTTGATCTGGGAGACCTTCTGAAAACTAAAAATGTGGACCTTGTCGTACTCAATAATTCTCCTCTGCTTCTGGCATTCAATATTATACGCGATGGAATTATTTTGAAGTCCGATGAAAAGAAAAGGGTGAGTTTTGAAACACGGATAATGTCAAGATATTATGATGAGCAGTACTATATTGAAAGGCATATGAAAAGGACTATTGAAAGGATGTCAAAAGGAAGGTTTAAATGAGGCAGGAAATAATCGACAAGCTTGAACTCATTGAAGAATACATAACCAGACTGAAGGATCTTCAACAGTATAGCCTTGAAGAAGTTGAGAATAACTACATGCTCAGAGGAGCTGTAGAAAGATATTTGCAAGTCTCACTGGAGTGTATGCTTGATATTGGGGAAATTATTATTTCAGAGGAGAAAATAAAACGCCCTGAGAGTTACAAGGAAATACTCCGCACTCTTGGAGAAATCGGTGTCCTTCCTGAAGCCTTTGCCCGAAAAATTGAACCTGCTGCAGGATTCAGAAATGTGCTCGTACATATGTATGCGAAAATAGAGCTAGATAGGCTCTACGACAATCTGCAAAATGGCGTTGAAGATATGGAACTTTTCACTGAATATGTTGCTCAGTTTTTAGCTAAAAAGAACAGTTAACATTTTTATTTAATTCTTTGCTCAAAAGCTGCTCAAAAGCCAGAATCTTAGCCAGTTTGGTAGAAAAGTTAAGTGTTAGAATAAAGGAAAGAGCAACAAAGCGAAAAAGCCAGCCTGGATCTTCTAATTACCTAAGAATTTTATGAGAATCCTCTAAATAGTTTCCTGAGTATACCCTAAGAATTTCTTGAGTATATCCTAATAGTTTTTTCTGAGTTCTATACACCGTTCTGGATCAGGAAACTAAGTGTTTAAAATAAAACCTAAATTAATATATGAATATCGTCCAAATTATCTAATAAGACAGGGGGTAATTCTCACGCCAAGAGTAATTCATTTTGAGATATATGCAGGAGACATTGCGAGGGCTAAGAAATTCTATCAGGATGTGTTCGGCTGGAAAATCGAGAGGTCGGAAGGTTCGATGGAATACTGGAACGTGATCACCGGCAAGGGAGATGAGCCGGGAATCGACGGTGGCCTGATGAAAAGGCAGGGAATAGAACCAAAGGCAGATACGCCGATAAGTACCTATATCTGCACAATAGACGTCCCGGATATCGATGAATACCTTAGCAGGATACAGAAACACGGTGGTAAAATCACTATGGAAAAAAAGCCAATACGTGGAGTCGGCTGGTACGCATATTGCCTTGACACCGAGAGAAACATATTCGGAATAATGCAGTCGGATACGAGTATTAGATAAGCTCTTTTTTATCATATTTTTCATGCTGGCCCCTATTAGATCCAGACTTTCCTGCTCCTTACTCACAAAAAAGGTAAAATGGATATTGCGGGGATAGGATAACAAAACAAACTTTTGAATGAAATTAACCCTTTAATAAAAATTCAGGAGCGTAATAAGCAACAGAACCCCCATAATGACAGGCCAGTACACCAACCTCACGTACAGGTTGTCCTTTGTATCAATAAAAGGAATATCCATATGCGATGCAAAAGCTATTGAATTCAAGGAAACGGCCAGGATTGCCACGTACATTATAAGGTAAAAATATTCAAGGTAGATGATACTGTCAGTTGGGATTTTATTCCTGAGAGAGGCGTGGGAAATGATAAGAACAAAAAAGAGGGAGGCGCAGTAGGCCAGAACTCCGGAAGAGTTGAACCCGAACTGATTTTTCCTTTCTTCTTTGGTCGTTATTGCGAGTACTACAAATAGAAGAGCGGCAACCACCATTATGGGCAGCATGTCAGAAACAAATGGAGACTTAAAGTCCCTTTTGATATCGATATTGAAGTAAAGTTCGGATACGTTAGTATGTTTGAAATTTTCTATCCCGAAGTTGGTATTGTAAGAATTCACCCTGTAACTGAAATAAGTTTTTTGCGGCTCCCAGCCTTCAAGCACGATAGAACGTTCCAGGCCGGGAAGTTTTTCCGGAGCCAGGCTTTCATAGGCATCAAAATCCGGCACCAGGACGCTCTCTTCTGAAGCGTTGTTCCAGAATTTAATCCATACATCTTCCTCATCAAACGGGTATCTGGAATAATTGAACTGCTGGCGCAGAGTAGTCACGAAATGCCAGCCAACAATGCCTTTCTCCTCATCCATATAGGCACTTTCAATTGTGGTTTCTTTTGCTTCCGGGAAACTAAAGCTTGGAGAAGTCGTCTCATTAACCAGCCCTGAGACGTTTTGCCATATATACCCGGTCATGATGACGTCATTAGCAGTCGAAAACTCCAGGGACTGAATAAAAACCCCTGTGGGAATCCGGGGAGTTTTCGGGTTCGTATTGCAATCCTGGAGTACCGTCTCAACGTCGGCACTGTCGAAAACTATAATATTCTCATTTCGATCCTGAAGCGAGGATTCATTTAAAGTAAGGTGCCAGATGATTCCCATTCCCAGGATGCAAAGGAATGAAAAAACAAAAGCCAGCATCCAGAGATTTTTATCGTCATGTCTTTGAAGGGAGACAAAAAGTACGGATAGAAAGAATAGAAAAGCAAAAGTTGTGAGCACGAACTTAATTACGGAACAATCCTGCTCGATCTCTTTGTTCAGCAGAATTTCTTCCTGGGGAAGGACAATCCCCATGGTCCAGTTTGTAGATGAGACATTTTCATAAAACAACCAGGAAGATTGCCCTGTCCCTGGATTATTTACAACCCTATCTGTGACGTTCTTACAAAAATTTTCACTTATAAGACCGAGACAGATGTCTTCTTTTGCCAGTTCGTTAATGTTCCTGAACAGATACTCCTGGACAGGATATGAAATAATTACTCCTTCCTCGGAAAGAATAAAACCGTAACCCGTATCTCCCAGGTCAAGACTTCCTACCTGCTCTCTTACCCCTTCAAGGGAATGACTCGCACACACGACTCCTGCAGCTTCACTCCCGTTCTTGAATTCCTTTAGATAAAAAGGAGCCGAATAATCGATCTGATAAACGCCATCTACAATCCCGAAATAAGGCGAGTTCCATCCCGAACATCTCCTTTCCATGGGATTGCAGTACCATGCAGCTGTTTTTTCACTGCTATTCGCGTAATCGTAGGGAAGGGTAGAAGACGTCTCGAGATTCGAACCATTCCTTTTGCAGTGAATCAAAGTACAATTCCCATTATGGACTTCAGGGGAATATGCAATGACAATGCTGAAAATATTGGGATTGCCGTCCATTTTATCCAGAATGCGTTTTGTGATCATGGGATCGTTATTCAGTTCTTCGGAACGTATGTCCTTTGCAATTCCTTCAACAAGAAGGCTCGTAGAATTAAGTTCCCCCGAGATATTTTTCAAGGCGCCTTCGGCCTTGTTATGCGCATCTACCTTTGCGTCTTCAAGAATTAGTTCATCCGTCTTGCTGTTTTTGTACTCATACCCGGCATGTACCATCAGCAAAAAACTGAGTATGCAGAGCAGGAATGCAATACGAACTACCGGTTTTCCCCACCTATCCGATGCAGTCATTCTTATCTCTCAAATATCCACTACCTTTTTGTGAACTTCTGATGAAACATAGCAACCGTAACTGAGTACTGAAATTTTAAGTACCGAAGTTTCGTGAGAATTTTAACAACTTTTTAATAATTTTCTTGACACTGATCTGATCAGATGATTTCGAGCGACCTATTTGAGTGATTGAGTCAAATAAGGTATGCATACCATCATATAAAATATTTATCAACAGTTTATATTTTATAAAATGTTTATAGAATCAATTCAACTGTTGTATCCTGAAATAATTTCGTAGATTCAAAACCATTGGAAGTTCAATACACGATACAACAGCAGACGGCGCAAAAAGTTAAACGTTAAGTAAGTTTCAATTTCATTTTGGTACTGAGTCTGAAATTATCATGTAAAATAAAACAAGTTAGAAGTTGGAGTAAAATAGTAGGTCAGCTGTATACTATATATAATTAAAATAAAAAAATAAAAAACGAGAAATAATTTTGGGATAAAACAGTCAGCTTTATGTGATTGCGCACGGCGATGACGGTTCCTTATGTATTCTTTTTCGTAGTCAAAAGTGTTAGGATTCCCATATACTCTGATTAGAAACTTTTATATATTTTATTTATAGAATAATTAATAATCTATGAGAAAAATAACGCGGCGAAAAAGATAGAAAGAACTCGAAGACTCAGATGGAAACGCTGACAGAGAACAGATCGAACTGGCCAGACCGTCGAGCCTTTTGTTTCAAAGAGTTATTTCATAGAGTGGAGAAACTATATGAGCGTTATAGATGAGCACATTGTTGACCAGAGTAAGTATATTGTTGATGTCGCTTTGAAACTGCGAAATCTCGATCTTGAGATTGCTAAAAATCCAAACTGCTATGAGCTTAAGTCAAGGCGGTTTAAAGTACTGGAAGACCTTCACGACAAAACTCGCGCAGAGATGGTGCAAGCTGCAGCTGAGCTCCGTAGAAGTAAAGACAGAGAGGGGAATCATTGTGCTGACTGCATGAGATGTGATTTATATAAGGAGTTTGTTTGAGTTAGAACTGTGTTACTGAAATCTGACAGAAAAGTAGCCAAGAATGGAATGCTGCTTGAGCTTCTCTGCGCCGGCCTTGAGGAGAAACTTGAGGTGAGGAAATACTTTTCCCCGTTTGTTCCTCTGCTGGGGAACAGGTTTGTTTCTCCTGTTGGGGACGGTGTGGATGCAAATCCTCCTCTGCTGTCAAGGTTCGTTAAACTGGATGAGAGGATAGTTGCTTTTTTGCTGAATTCGGATGAGACTGACCCGAAAATTTCCCGGTTTTCAACGCTGGTAAAGCCTGTCAGGTTTTTTGACGAACTTATTATCCCGGATGAACAGAAAAAAATACCTGCTTGAAGCGGTAAAATGGAGAATTGAAGAAGGTTCTAGGCTTATGTTTTTCTATTACAGGCCGTCAGAGACAGGAAAAAAGCTTGCGTTTGAGGTGTGCTGCAGGGAACTCAGAGTAAAACTTGCTTCTTACAGATGCCGGGGCTTTTCCAAAAGGTGCGGAAGGCGAGGCTCTTAACCTTATTTTGCGGAAAGCTCTCCTCCAGAAATGGGCTGTTTTTATTGAAAATTTTGATGCCTTATGGGAGTGCAATCAACATGGGCAGGATTTAGATTCTGGTCTTTCAAGTTTTGACCCAGGTTATGGTACTTATGGCTCAGGTTTATCAGGTTTGGATTTTTCAAGGTCTGGCTTATTTTATGCTTGCTAAAAACATCAAAGAAATGAAGTTTTTTAGTAAAATTGGACAGCAAGCAGTGTTCCAACAGAGACATATATTTTTTCGAAATCGTAGGAAAGGCTCTTTGTTTTGTATTTATACTCATTTGACCGAATAAATCAAAACAAAGAGCATTTATTTTTAGTTAACTGTCAAAGTCAGAATAAAAGAAAAATATCCAAAATTATCATACATTATAGAGTTCTTTGTATATTGCTACAAAAAGACAGAGTAAAAACTATATATTAATATTTCTAATAACATCTTCTAAATATTCTTTTAATTAATTTTTTAAAATTCCAATTAGTCTTACTTTACAGTCAAACCATCTCACTTTGAATTCATAGTTGTTTACATGAAGATTCACGATTAAACAGAAGTATTTGATATGGAAAGTCCATTGGCCTATAATTTCAATTATTTTGAAAAATTGAGTGTAAATTATTAGGTAAATTATAATCATACAAGCTGTTTCAAAACTACATTTGAGTATCCAATTGGAATAAAATATTTTACTATGGATAATTCATACCTGAATTTTAGAATAGTTTTCTATTCAAATTTAAAGTAAAAAACATCTTACCTAATTATAGAAATTTGTTGAGTTTTGAGACAGCCTGCATAGATATTTATTCCAGAAATTTTTTGGCATTTTAAACGCAATTTGAGCAAAAAATTTTCAAATATACAATGTCAGAGAGTATGCTCAATAATAGTGGGAAGAGGAGTTCTATGCAAGACTACACGAAATTTAAAGAAATAGATATTATTCCCCGTTTGCCCCTTCGAGGCAATCTTGATATTACCTATCGCTGCAACAATAACTGTCTACATTGCTGGCTAAGGGTTCCTCCTAAAGGCCCGGAGAAACAGAATGAGCTCAGTACAGACGAGATCAAGACCATCGTCGACGAGGCCAGAAAATTGGGGTGTAGGGAATGGGCTATCTCAGGAGGCGAGCCGATGCTTAGGCCCGATTTTCCGGAAATCTTTGACTACATCACCAAAAAATCCGGCTCATACTCCATAAATACTAATGGGACACTTATCACTCCTGAGATTGCTGAGCTAATGAAAAGGAAAGGGAAAAAAATGATCGCCCTTTATGGTGCTACTGCCGAGATACATGATCATATAACCCGAAATCCAGGTTCCTTCCAGGCCACAATGAAAGGATTTAAGCTCCTTCAGGAAGCCAGAGCCGAGTTTATTGTTCAGCTCGTCCCCATGAAAGATAACTACCACCAGTATAAGGAAATGGTCAAGCTGGCCAAATCGCTTAGTCCCCACTGGAGAGTTGGGGCAGCCTGGCTATTTCTCTCTGCTGAAGGAGATCCCAGGAAAAACGAAGAGATAAAGCTCCAGAGGCTTGATCCCAGAGAAGTAGTCAAGTTAGACAAACCGCAAATATCAGATGAAGAAAGTGAACAAGAAGATTATTCCTGCCCTTTAGCAGAAGACTGGTTGTTTGCCTCTTGCATAGATCATAGACGCGATTTTCATATTGATCCCTATGGACACATGAGCTTCTGCTCTTTTATAAAAGATCCATCTCTCCGTTATGACCTTCGAAAGGGCAGCTTTCAGGAGTGCTGGGAAACATTCATCCCCTCTCTGAAAGACAAAGTGAAGGGGGATCAGGAGTATAGAGATAACTGTGGTTCCTGTGATTTGAGAAGTGAATGTAGATGGTGCCCGGTTTATGGCTATCTGGAACACGAACGTTTTTCAGCCCCAGTAGAATATCTATGCAAAGTGGCCAAGGAAAATAGAAAATTCAGAGATGATTGGGAAAGAAATCACTGTCGTTACTTCAAATTCGCCGATGTCACTATCAAGATAGAATCAGATCTACTGATAACAGAAGAGACTTTTCCTCCAACTTTCTGTCTTTTTCAGACAGATGAACCGGGTAAGGATATAATCAACATCCAGCATCATTTTGAAATGCCACATTTGGATGAAAAAGATCTTGGGACAGTAGTATATCAGAGGGGAAGCTGGGAAGTACGCAGAAAAAAGAGTTCCTGGATATATCTGAGTTCGTCGCAGGACAGCAAGGAGGCAGAAAAGATTGCAATATTCAACAAGGACCATAGAAAAGTCAAAATATATAGTGACGAGATAACCAGGACGAGAGATGAAGATTTTACCTATTTTGATACGGATGATATCTTCCTTAGTCAGATTTCACTTGCACATGTTCTTGCTGATCAAGGTGGCTTTTTTTTGCATTCCAGCGGAGTAGTTATCGGAGGCAAAGGTATACTTTTTGTAGGTCATTCAGGTGCAGGAAAATCAACATTACGAAACATGGCCCTTTTGAACGAGAAGATTAAACCACTCTGTAATGATCGAAATATAGTGCGTAAGTGTCCAGATGGATACATGATCTACGGTACCTGGGTTTATACAGAGAATCCTCATGAAGTCCTGCCAGTTTCTGCACCTCTGGGAGCTATAATGTTTTTAGAGAAAGCTAAAGAAAATCTGATAATCCCATTGGAAGACAGGCTTGAGGTAACAACGAAATTGCTTCCCTGCGTGATAAGACCTGCCGAGAGTACAGAATGGTGGAACAAAACTTTAAACACTGTAAGCGAAGTCGCTCGAGAAATTCCCTGTTACAGGCTTAAGTTCGATCTAACCGGAGAAATCATAGAACAATTAGAAAATTTATTTTACAGGAGCTGATGATATGACCAGTTATATAAGAGAAACTACTGAAATTCCTTTTCAGATTCATTCACTCCTGGGCAGTCTGGATATGGAACTTACTGAACGATGTAACAACAACTGCATCCACTGCTACATAAATTTGCCTGTTGATGATCCTGCAAAAAAGAAAGAGCTCACTACTGAGGAAATAAAAAATATTCTAACAGAAGCTGCTTCTCTTGGCTGTCTCAGAGTTAGGTTTACAGGTGGCGAACCATTATTGCGTGAGGATTTTGAGGAGATATATATTTTTGCCAGGAAACTTGGCCTGAAAGTATTGCTCTTTACTAACGCTACTCTTATCGCTCCCCATCTAGCCGATCTATTTTCTCGTATCCCTCCTCTGGAAAAGATAGAAATTTCGGTTTATGGTATGTCAAAGAAATCATATGAGTCTGTGACAAGGACACCCGGATCCTTTCAGGCTGCTATGAAGGGCATAAAACTGCTTCTGGAAAGGAAAATTCCTTTTATTGTCAAAGCCGCTTTCCTGCCACAAAATAAAGGCGAACTGGATGAGTTTGAGAGCTGGGCTTCCGCTATTCCCTGGATGGATCAAGCCCCTACTTATTCGGCCTTTTTTGATCTCAGAGCCAGGCGTGATTCGGAGCAGAAGAACCAGCTGATCAAAAAATTAAGAGTTCCTCCTGAAGAAGCAGCTCAGGTACTTAGCAGGGACCGGAATAGATATCTCCAGGAAATGAAACAGTTCTGTACCAAGTTCATGAAAGTCCCCGTCGATAAGTTATTTTCCTGTGGTATGGGCCACGGGGGATGCGTTGATGCGTATGGTAATTTCCAGCCCTGTATGCTTCTCCGCCATCCAGATGTTGTTTACAACCTCAAGGCTGGGTCTTTGCGAGATGCCTTGGTCGAGTTTTTCCCTCAAGTGAAAGAGATGAAAGCTCAGAATCCTGATTATCTTGCCCGATGCAGCCGTTGTTTCTTAATGGGGCTCTGTGAGCAGTGTCCAGGCAGGTCCTGGATGGAACATGGTACACTGGATACTCCTGTGGATTATCTCTGTCAGGTGGCTCATTCTAGGGCTAGGGATCTGGGACTACTCCACAAAGGAGAACAAGCCTGGAAAATTAAAAATTATAAAGAGAGAATAAGGATCTTCGCAGAGAAACAGTCCAAATAATTTTCCCCTTTATTTATATTTATTATCTTCAATTGAAGTTATAGCCACGCCTGTAATTGTTGCAACAAAAACTCATTGTATCTCATTTGAGCAGTTGCATTATTTAGCCTCGTGACTATAGGTAGTGAACTGGTTAATTATTGGCCAAGACTGATGAAACGAATACATTTCCTATTTTTTAAATATATTCAATAATACTTGTAACTATTCAGGTAGCTTTTTTAGAGCTACACAATTTTTCCTCTTTTTGAGGAAAAATTGGATCTACAATGAGTTATTCTTACCTTTAATGAAACGCGAAGAGATTCTTGCCCAGTGTGCTTCAAACCCTGAAGTTATTGCTTATATTATAAGTCTTGAGTCTCAAATTAAAGACCTCACTGAAAGATTGACAGCCTTAGAATCTCGCTTAAATCAAAACAGCCGAAACAGCAGTAAACCTCCTTCTAGTGACTATTTTTCCAAAGTAAAACCTAATCCCAAGAGCTGCGTAAACAGAGTGGTAAGAAACCTGGAGGTCAAGAAGGTCATCCAGGAACAACTCTTAAAATGGTTGATAATCCTGATTAGGTAATAGAGCATTCTTTGAACTGCTGCGAAGAATGCGGCCATAATCTTGAGGATGTTGACGTTGAAGCTTATGAGATAAGACAGTTTTTTGATATTCCGCCTGTAAATCTTATTGTTACAGAACATCAAAGTCAGATTAAGATCTGTCCTTACTGTGGAAGATTAAATAAAGCTGACTTTCCAGAATCAGTAAATTCTCCAGTTCAATATGGCCCTAATATCTTAGCTTCAGCAATTTACTTTAAAAATCACCATTTCATTCCTTACGAAAGGATTTCTGAATTGTTTCATGATGTAATGGGGATAAAAATCTGTTCTGCTACTATTATTAAAGCAGAAAGAGAATGTTTCCAGAACCTTGAAGAATTTGAAAACGTAATTCGAGAAAAGTTACTCTCTTCTCCTGTTATCCATTGTGATGAAACTGGAATGAAAGTTCACGGAAAAAGACATTGGCTTCATGTAGCTTCTACTGACAAATACACGTGTTATTTTGCTCATCCAAAAAGAGGATCAGAAGCTATTGATGCTATGGGAATTCTTCCAGAGTTTAAAGGGGTAGCAGTTCATGATGGATGGAAACCTTACAACGGTTATAATTGTGATCATGCTTTTTGCAATGCCCATCTCCAAAGAGAACTTATTGGAATTGAGGAGAATTATAAACAGCAATGGACTAAAGATATGAATGAGCTGTTATCTGAAACGAAAAAGTATACTGATGAATGCAAAGAGCAGGTCAAAGATCTGGATTTTGAACAAGTTAAGGCATTAGAAAAAAGGTTCAATGCTGTAATCACGAAAGGAATTGAAGAAAATCCACCTTCTCTAAATCCTGAAAGACAAGGAAAACGTGGTATTCATCCAAAAACCAAAGCAAGGAATCTGCTTGATAGGTTTATAGAACATAAAGAAAAGATTCTGAGATTCCTGACAGACTTGAAAGTTCCGTTTGAGAATAATCAGGCAGAAAGAGATGTCAGGATGATGAAACTACAGCAGAAAATATCAGGAACTTTCAGAACTACACGGGGAGCGGAAGCTTTCTGCAGAATTAGAGCATATATTTCCACAATAAGAAAGAATGGTTTACCTGTTTTAGAGGGTATTCTCGCGGCGCTCAAAGGAGCGCAGCTAAATATACCCTGAATAGTTACTAATACTTATTACCTTAGTTCCGCATTTTCAAGCACATAAATGTCGCCTGATATCCATACATGTGCTTAAAACTTAAGCACCTCAGATTCAAGGTAATATTTATAAATCGCAATCATTTAACCTCACAAATATACGGAATAACATATATGCGTCTAAAAAGGTGGAAGTTAGGCTATTATCAAATAATTTTTCTGTAATCAGCCTTCACTGTTAAAAAAATTTATTAAAAATTGATTTTCAAATGGATTTGTAGAATTAATGTTCCCATAAAATTGTATAATGTATTATAAATAAAAATATGTTTGTGCAAATACAGGCAAAAATGTTTATATATATTCATTGACAATGACTATGTAATTAACCAGCAAATACAAAAGAAATCAAATTATAATAAGTTTCACTTTTTTAACACTTACCAAATGTAGGCGTATGAAAATCCAGTGTAAATTTTAATAGCCATGCATTGTATAAAATAGTAGCAAGTTTTATTTTTATTTCGTGAAAAAGTACTCATTGTCATTTATATATTCGTTGGACAGTTATAATAAATAAGCAGGTTCAAAACTATATTAATACAGAGGAATATTGAATGAAAAAACCTTGGCATAAACCCGAATTGGTCGTTCTTGTAAGAACAAAATCAGATAAGTCAATACTTTTAGACTGCAAGGAAGATAGTGTGTCGGACATAACTACTAAGATCAATAATTGTGATGTAAATTCTCAAGAGTCTAGTGATTCTGGAACTAGTTAAGCAGATACTAAAAATTGTAAGTGAATGTCTTTATAGCTTGATATTTAACTTACGAGATTAATGTGCAAAATCAAGCATATTTAACCTCATTACAAATATTGCTCACAAAATCTATTTTCCTATTTTTGTATTTCAAATATATAGCCTATGTTTTTATGGTACACGTTATTTTTATAAATAAGAGCCTTGTCCGTAGGCTATTGATCAGTTCTGAAAAACAAATATGCTTTCCGTATTTGCGAAAAATGAAAAAACTTCCTTTTACTTATGTTTTTTAATACCTTACTTCCGCCTTTTTAGGCGCATAAATTCAATTTTTCCATAATATCTTTTTGGCTCTTCGTTGTTTTGTGTGGCTATCCTCATAATTTCCTCATACAAACCAATGCGGTCTTGAATTGAAAATCATCTTATCCATAGGGAATGGCGAAGAGCCATCTTTTTGCTTCCTTGTGAGTTCTGTAACTATTGATTCTCCATTTTCCATCTCTATCTTTTTGATTTTTTCAAGTTTCATGAGTAAACTCTCTACTGTATAGTCCTTGATAATCTCTGTTTCCTTCATTATATTTAGAAGCTTCATTCTAATTATGAGTCCAATGAAACAGACAAATAAGAAGCCTTTTGTTGTCGAATCCCTCTTTGTATTTAGTGGAAGTGACTGAATGTCATTTTTCATTGTTTTGAATAGGGCAAATTCATGCGCATACGCGCAGGAATTGAGATGATCCAAGAAAAGGAAAGGAGATTATGCGCTTAAAATTTGGAAACTAAGGTTACAGATAAAAAGCAATATTAATAAAATAGGCTTTGGTAATTAACTATAGATATATATTATGAGAACCTATATTTCTATATGAACTGCCCAAGGTGTAATAGTTCCACTCACAAAAAGAATGGCATAGTTTGTGGACGTCAACGCTACAAATGCCATGATTGTGGATATAACTATACAGTAGAGTTAAAATCAACTGCTAGCTCCCTTTCTGTTAAGAGACAGGCTTTGCAACTCTATCTTGAAGGATTAGGATTTCGCTCAATAGGAAGATTTTTAGGAGTAAGTCATGTTTCTGTCCAAAAATGGATAAAGAAATTTGGTCAGGAGTTGGAGGACCTAAAAAGCGAAAATGAGATATCTATTATTGAAATGGATGAGATGCACACTTACATTGGTAACAAAAAAAATATTGCTGGATCTGGATTGCTGTTGATAGAGTTGGGAAAAAATTCATCAACTGCTCTTTTGGTAGCAGGGGAACGGAAACTGGACAACTAATATGGGAAAAATTAAAGCAGAAAGAGATTGGAGGAGTGATGACAGATCACTGGAGAGCATATGCAGAGTTTCTTCCAGAAAATATTCATACTCAATCCAAAGCCGAAACGTATACAGTTGAAGGATATAATAGCATATTGAGGCACTTTCTGGCAAGGTTGAGACGAAAGACAAAATGTTATACTAAGAGTCTTGAAATGCTAAAGTACTCTGTTCTTCTATTGATGAAACATAGAAATAAAGAGGTAGCTATAATTAGTTAACAATACCATAAAATAAATTCTCGAAAAAAACGAAAGAGAGTAAGTAGGAACAGAAAAGAATAGATACCTGTCTCTATTCTATTCAGTTAATTTTATTTGATTTTCATGTACTTATTCTCTTAATTTTTACTATCAGAGATTAAGTGCACCATATCCCTTTACTGGATTTTATCTTCTGTTCCTTATTTCCTTCTACCGTTCTGTTTTTGTTTATTTTTTATTGAGTTCACAGGGAGTTTTTGATCAGGAGTAACTCCGTAATATTTTGTCCTTGCGGCTCCCCAGATGCAGCCGTTTTTCCCAAAAATTTTCAACTCAATATTCTGGATAGCCTTGCAAATTTTGTTTCCTTCTCTTGCACCCTTGCAGACTATACAGAACTTTTCACAAAAAACAGGGGCATTTTCCTTATTTTCAACCATTTCGACACTTCCCAGCCATAGTTTATTCTTTTTATCCGGGTACTTATGGGTGCTTATCCAGATATTATGCTGATAAGATATGGTTAAATTTGATTAGAGTAACTTCTTTCCTGCGTCAGGGCCGGGAGCGCACTGGAATATGTCGCTAATCCTTACTTCTATGAGGTTCTTTGCAGGAAGTCCGGGTTTTGCCGCATGCACGATTGCTTTCATTTTTTCAAATTTTTCTCCGGAACTGATAATTTCGGCTTTACCTTTTATCTGGAAGCAGCCACCGGTGTCTGGTCCCCATACATAGACTGCAACATTTGGATTTTCCTTAAGGTTTGCCAGGGATTTGGACATGAAGTTATCTGATATCCAGATTGTTTCATCATCTACAAGCTGGCAGAACCCTATGGGTACTACATTCGGAATTCCGTCTTTTGAGGCCGTAGCTACGGGAAAGATCTTTACCTTCGAAAAAGCAGTTTTCATCTCTTCGCTTAATTTTACCATGATATCACACCAAGATGGTTGCAGTATAAATTTATATATTTAAGCGTCAGAATTGTGTATCGAAGGTCGAATTTGTGTATTTTAATAACCTTCATGGAAAAAGGTTAACTCGGGCTTTTAAGCAAAAAAGGAGAAAACATTGAAGCTCAATAATAATAGAGAATCTCGAAGTAGAAATATTCAAAAAATCCAGTTTAATAATATTTTTAAATCTTGATTAAGTCAAAATCTGTTATCTAATAACGTTTTAACAAATTCTTAACATTGTATTTCCACCCTTTTGAAATTCATATGCTACCTTTATTTCCTTTACATCTCGATTTCTTGCCCTTAAAGAATCAATTATAGGCTCGACATATGGTGATCGGTCGGCGTTTACGTCCAGTAACGGAAATATTCTGACCTCATTTGAAACCCTACATAATTCCTCTACCGATTTCAAATGAAACTCCAGTGACAGGTTCTCTGTATAGAGAAATAACAAATGCGAGCACATTGCTAGATCAAACTCTTTATCACTAAAAGGCAGAAAGGGAAGTTCACCAGGTATATATCTGTTTTGCATCACGCCTCCTGAAAAATCTTTCAGAAATTTCTCCATAGCTGATATCCTTATTCTTCCGAGTTCTTCAACTGAGCCAATTTCTTGCCAGATAAATTTATCCTGGTTTTTCCGGGTCTGGTCAATAATATAATTATAGGTTTCATGAATTCTCTGTCTTATCTGATCAGCACTGAAAAAGTAGATAGGGTCAACTGATATAATATTTCCGCCTAGTTCTGTAAGCTCTGCATTGAAGCTTGCAGGTCCGTCTCCACAACCCAGGATCTTTCGCTCGAGATCGTCAGATGTTAAGTTAAACATTCTGACATATTCTTTGAAAGATCTTCCCCATGGCTTGATATCATGATATACAATTGTCATAATATGTACACCGTAGTACATATATATACAAAGTATATAAATTAGTATTCTTTAATAAAGGACCAATCCAAATATTAACTTTATCTTAAAATTAATAAATTCTCCGAACTGTTTTGAAACTTTATCATTAATTATGATTAAAAGAATAACCAGGTTTTAGAGGCTGTCTCAAAATTCAAACTAAACAAATTATTAACTAAATGTTAGTCCCCAGCTCGGTGGGCACCAAAGTAAATGAGAATTTACTTTTCAGCGTCCAGACTGTCTTTTTAACAGAATTTTTCTGCAAATATAGATAAGATTATATCAAAAGAACATGTATTATGAAGTGAAAATTTAATTATAAAGTATATCTTTTAAATATATATTTGGGGGGAAAATATATTAGGAAATCTGGAACTCTTGTAGTTTTACTTTTAGCAATGGTACTTATTTCCGGTTGTGCGGAAAATGCTCAGGAAAATAAGACAGGACCTGGTAACGAAGAAAGGGTAACTCCCGTAGAAAGTGCTACCCCTAACGCAACAGAGCAAGTTACAGAATCGGCAGGTGGAAACACTGGAGAAGGGTTACTGTCTGATCATGAGGAAACCTCCCTGGCTGAAGGGAAAGAAGTCATAATCCCAGGTGAAGAGAACTCGGGCCAGGGCAATGAAACTTCTTCTGAAAACCAGGCCTTGGATAACAATCAGACAATTGTTCAGACTGCAGAAGGGGCAGGATATACTACCTTTGCTTCACTTGCAAGGGATGCAGGACTTGAAGACACTCTTAATGAAGGAGGGCCTTATACTGTTTTCGCTCCTACTGACATAGCCTTTGAGAGCCTTCCAGAAGGCATGCTTGACGACCTTCGTAATGATAAAGAAAGGCTGAACCGTGTGCTGACCTATCATGTAATCAATGGAGAATACAGGGCCGCAGATCTTAAAAACATTAATTCACTGGCTTCCCTGGAGACTGAAAAGCTGGCTGTGAATACTACAACTGACGGAACGATAATGGTAGGAGATGCAACCGTAATAGAGCCTGACATTGTTGCAGCTAATGGAGTAATACATGGAATTGACAAAGTAGTCATTCCATTAGAAGTCTGAAATAGAAACTCGGAATAGAAGCAAAGCTTATGTTGATTTAAAGCTTATGTTGATTTAAAGATCATGTTGATTTAAAGATCATGTTGATTTAAAGATCATGTTGATTCAAAGATCTTGTTGACTTAAAGATCTTGTTGACTTAAAGATCTTGTTGACTTAAAGATCTTGTTGACTTAAAGATCTTGTTGACTTAAAGATCTTGTTGACTTAAAGATCTTGTTGACTTAAAGATCTTGTTGACTTAAAGATCTTGTTGACTTAAAGATCTTGTTGACTTAAAGATCTTGTTGACTTAAAGATCTTGTTGACTTAAAGATCATGTTGATTTCAGATCACTTTGATTTGCTTCTTTCATTCCTTTTTTACCTTATTTCTTAGATAGTTATTCTGTCAGTCAGCTTTCTGTCAGTTAACTTTTGTTCAGTTTTGCTAACCAATTATTATTCTGCTCTATTAGTCAAGCTTTTATTTCGTCTTATTGCTCACAAACGTTAAGATAATTGCATAGCAGAGTTTAGATCTCTCAGAAGCATGAGAATAGATCATATTAAGTACGAAGGAATTATTTTCAGCACTGGCTTTTGCCAAAAATTAAAACGCAGGTTTCATAGGTTCATCTGCTCCCTGTACCCGAACTTAACGCTGTAATCGAGATAATAGATAACTTCTGGCTCAATTTTTATCATGATACTCTCCGGGTCAGGGGGCATGTCTGCGGCAATCGGAAATTTGGCTGCCATTATTTCTCCTACTTCTCGTAATTCACTTTCATCAGTAACTATTGATGCCTTGCCTTCAATCTGAAGGGCTTGCATCTCAAACCAGTCTGGATCATCTTCGTCGACGGTATATGCTACATAAGGATTCTGCATAATATTCTGGACTTTCCGGGTATTCTTATTGGTTGCCACGTATACAACAGCGCCTTCGGATACATATGCCATTGTATGGGCCATTGGTCTGCCCTGCGGGCTTACGGTTGCAAGGTTCAGGTAGTAATGATTTGAAAGGTACTCGTAAATCTTATCTTTAAGCTCTTCTGCCATAGTCCCCCACCAAAATTTTTATAGCTCTCAGCTAAAACCCCATTTGATTGGATTTTTACCCCGGGTCTGTCATAATACTGTAAATTCGGTATAGTCTTTCTAATCCCGTGATATAATTTCCAATCTTGGTACAATTTCCGACTCTGTAATAAGTATTAAGTCATGTAATAAATTAAGTTCTGAAACAAACTTTTAGTCCTATAATACAAAAAGGGAAAACTCGGTTTATTCTGTATTTCCCCCATACAGTTAAGAGGGACAAAATTTATAAATTTTACTTATATCTGCAGTCAGTGGAGTATCAAAGTTATGGCTCCATGATTTTTTCTCATAGTATATCAACGAAATATTGAAAAAGGACTGACAGAAATAACGAATGGCTGAGGGAGTTAAAGAAGGGCCAAAGGAAGTTAAAATAATGGCCAAACGAAATTTAAAATTACCGAAGAGAGGTAAAAAGGATTGAAAGAGCAAAAAGAAGTGTTATTTAAGACTTTCTTCTCTTTCTGCATTCTTTTAGCTTTTCTTCCAGGCGGATACGAGAGATGAAGACTCCGAATTGCGTTGCAATGGTTTCGATGACAGTGCGCACGCTATCCGGAATCTCGAATTCAAGGCTCGAAGCAAGACAAAAAGCTGCAATAACCTTTTTTCCTGATTTTACGGGGATAATTGCGGTAGCCCTGAGATTTTCATGCCTGAGTGCATCATCTCTTGACGTGAGAAGCAGATCTATATGCTGTTTATAAACCGGCTGCCCTATCATAACAAGTTTAGTATTAGGGGAATTGGCACTGTAATGGGAGGCATACTCGACAAAATTAGGGGAAAAACCACGGTGAATGGCAAGCGTCATATCTCCTGTTTCTTCATCAATAAGATAAATACCGCCGGCATTGATTTCATCTATTTGCAGGCAGGAGTCGAGCAGTTTCTCAAGAGTTTCGTTCAGGGAACTGGAAGCGCTGAGTGAGATTCCAAGGTCTCTCTGGATATAGAGCAGTTTTTCTTTCCTCTTCCGCTCAGTGATATCCAGGACTATTCCTTTAAGGTACTTTACAATTCCATTTTCATCGGCTTCAATGAAAGTTCTTTCTTCAACCCAGCGCACTTCGCCTGATTTTGTCAGGATGCGGTACTCCTGGGAGAAATCCACGTAATCTTCTTCTATCCTTCTTAAGAGTTCTCTTTCCACTCTCTCCAGGTCATCAGGATGCACAATATTACCGTACATGACTTTTCCTGATGTAAACTCTTCTACGGTATACCCGAATTTCTTTATGTTTTCTGAGACAAACTCGGCAGGCCAGTATTTTTCCGGCCTCCAGAGGAAAACCGTGACAGGAACTTTATTTATTACCGAGATCAGCTCCTTTGCCATCTCAAGAGCGTTACATAAAGCTACTTCATTCATGTATTTACAGGCTTTCTGCCTGCTATTCCTCTTCTTAGCCGAGTTTGAAACCACTTTAGACATCTCATTCTCCGTAGATTAAAATCTCTTACAGGAAGCTTTGAATACATTTCCAATATTTACTTTTTTTGCTTTGCAAAAATAGAAGTACGCAATAAATTAAAAAGCTTGTGATTATAGATTCCAAACGTATCAGAATGCAGAGACTTGAATGTTAATATTTGTAAATAGATCTTACAAAAAATAGCACACAGATATGAGATCACTTAAGGGAAAAATATATATATAATATTGAAACTAATAGCTAATATCCTAGATTCGGCAGGTTAACGCAACTATAGATATATATTTTCATATTTCTCTCCCATGAGACTCAATATTTTCCAGTGAATTTCTTCCATATTCAGTATTTCTGACTTTGTTTTCCCTTTTTTCTGCGTTATAAGTTCTGTAATTCCCTGAAACTTGAAAAATATCCATCTCATTGTTGGTCTTTTTGTTGGTTTCCCTTTTTGATCTGGAACCGTTTCATTTTCTTCTTCTAACTTTGTCCTTAATTTCCATTCTGCAATAGAATAAATCATTAAGCAGAGAACCATTATCATTGTCAACGCTTCAATTCTTGATTTATTCTTGAGATACACCTTCGATATGCTAAAGGCATCACTTTTCAAAAATCTGAATCCTTTTTCTACTTTATCCTGTCCTTTGTAATACTTCAGCATCTCTTCAGGAGAAAGACTGATATCATTACTTGCAAGAATGAAAAGTCCCATTTTTTCCATTTCTTTTAAAACAAAAGCATCATTAACCTTTATAATTCCATCAATCCTGTAACATGTCTTCAATTTCTCATCTTTAGAAATTCTGCCTCTTTTACCTGCTTCACGTTTTTTAATGGTTTTCAAATCTATTTTTTCAAAAAGAACATAAGGGAAATCTGCAATCCATTTTTCTGCTGCTTTTAATGCATCTTCTTCACAGAAAAAGTCATCTCCTGCCAGTTTTTTAAGCGACTTTTCTGCTTTTTCAAGCTCTTTTTCAAGCTTCCTTCTGAGAGTTACCTCTTTCTTTTCTTTCATTTTATGAGAGAGTAACAAAACCCACTTTTGTTTGACCCCACCATAATCCACAAATGTTTGATAAAATGAGTATCTCTCGTCGCTTTTCAGTGGCTTCAGGTTCAAGTTTGCATTTAGCAGCTCCTTTGCCTCAGTAATTGTTGCAGGAACACGACTTATCCAGAATGACTTTCCTATGTTCTTGATATTATTATCAGTGTAAAAAGAACTATCAGCTACATAGTACACTTTGCTTTCAGGTCTTAAAGCTGATTTGAGAGACTTGATTGCTTCCAGAATTGTGCTTTTGTCTGAAGCATTCCCTGAATGGGTGTTCATGAAAAGTGGTATTCCATGCTGATTAACAATCAAGCTCAAAACAAATTGTTTGAGGTCCCATCTTCCGTTTTTGGGTATTCCAAAAGTAATATCAATATACTCAGTTTCTTCGTCTTCATAATCGCCATAAACGCTGACACTTGTAGTGTCAGCGTGTAAACAATGGACAGGAATAGGTAGACGATTCATAATGTGAAGAGTGATTTCAGTAAACAGTTTTGTAGGACCATACTTTACGATTCTGTCAAGAGTTTCTCCAATAGCATATTGATTCAGGTCTTCTCGTGTGACGCTGTCTCCAAAAAGTCTTCCTATAGAAATAGTCCTGAAATAATCAGGAAAAAGGTACAGACGTTGCCCTATGAAACCAAGACCATTGAGTACCATGGCAAGGATACAGACGGAGTGAGGAACCTTGTGATCTCGTTCTTTAGGAAGTTTCTCATCGATCAATTTGTCAACTTCAAGCTCTTGGAAAACTCCAGCAATAAGACCAAGGTGACCTAAGAAGCTTGTACGTTTTATTGAGGATTCAACTCTTCTACTGTTGTTTTTATCTGCCATGGAAGATCAAGAAAAGAGATATGAAAATTAATTATATTAACTTATATGTTTACCTGCCGAATCTAGGTTACATAAATTTGTCATAAAGAAAGAGAAATAACAGCCAAAAGTAATGCTTTTTGTAATCATTTTTCCATCAGTTTGAATTTTCCATAAAATCTTTATAATTATTTTTATTTTTGCACACTGCTAAAATGTTATATATGTAAAACGGGCACAATACAATTTTATAATCAGTAATTATTTCTTTCCTTCACGGAAGTATAACTTTCTTCAAAATTTAACTTTCTTATTACTATATCATCCCACAAAATTCAATTTTTTCACAGAATATGCTTTCTTTGCTTAACTTTTTGAAATATTTTTGCCTTATTTGCAATTCATCTATTAAATTTATCACAGCTCAATAAATAGTATTTGATGTTATTTTTTGGTCTGTTTTTTAGTTATTATTACCTTTTTGGCTAAGAATTATTACCTAAAATCTTAGTCTTTTATACAAGTAAACTAAAATTGAGCTGAAATTATGTAATTGTTTACGATATTGAGGTGAGTATTTGAGAATTTGTGAGGTTATTGTTTTTTAAAATATCTTTTAATAACAGGTGTTAAATGGTGTTTTTCTTTGCACTGATAAGTAAAGTTTACTTTATTTATTTGTGTATAATGCAATTTCTCGTTCTTATTGATTTATTTTTTATGCCTGTCAATAAAAAATGTGAAAGTTAATCAATAAGGGATTTCTTCAAATCAGCGTGCAGTCTCAAGATTAGGAATAATATCCTCACAAATCGGAATCTTAAATTATTTTCTGGAGTAGTAGTTATGAATGAACAGTTGAATAAAGAAACGAACCTTTTGAACAAAAAAATTAAGGTTTCAATACTGGCATTTTTTATGCTTTTAACGTTGTTTTCGATTTCTCCTGCGGCTGGAAGCGGAGATCTTCAGTATGAACTCGTTACCAGCACAACCAGTGATACTGAAGGCAACTACCTGCTTTCCGGCATTCCCGACGGAAACTATACGCTTGTAGCTCTTTATAACGAGGACAAATGGCGTCGTGCCGATAAACAAATTCAGGTTCAGAACGGAACGGACCTTATAGTGAATCTTGATACCTCAAGCAGGAATATCGATGAAAATGAGGCTCAGGCTCTTCTTGATCTGTCTGTCAGTGGGGATGGCCTGTCTGGAAGTGCCAAAATAAGCGGACTCACCCGTCAGAAACAGATGAATGCTGACCCTATACCTCTTGGTTCCACAAACGTTCTTTTGTTAAAGGAAGCTGGAACAGAAACTCAGAGTAATTCCAGCGAGACTCAGAGTAATTCCAGTGAAACTCAGAGTAATTCCAGTGAAACTCAGAGTAATTCCAGTGAAACTCAGAGTAATTCCGGCAGCAGCCAGCACCTGAACATTGCCATTGTGACCGGATACAGGAGCCATGAACTCCCACTCAAAAACCTAGCAGAAGAGATAAACAGTAACAACAGCCTGAACCTTACTCTTAGCTGCTTTATGGCTGACTATGTGATGGAAAATGACATTGACCTTAGTGCAATGGACATAATCTATATCAACATGCTCAGCCCTTCAACAGCCCAGAAGCTCACACCGACAGTAGACAGTGCAATTGCTAATGGGTGTGTGGTTATTGATGACGATACTCTTCTGAATGAGAGCATCCCGCTTCCTGAAGACCAGATAGAAAGCTACAGGGAAAAACTGAACAACTACTGGATTAACGGGGCTTACGACCAGGACAACCTGAAAAATCTTGTATTCTGCATCGCCAGTGACTGCTGCGGCAGGTCTGACCTGCTATATGAGGAGCCGCATACGCTTCCAGAAAGGGCAATATACCATACGAACATGACAGGTTACTTTACTGATTCTCTGGATACCTACCTTTCCTGGTATTCAAACCGAAGCGATGGAGGGCATGTATACGATCCTTCAAAGCCTACAATTGCAATTACCATGTATCAGAGCTATTTCCCATTCCAGATTGAGCCAATTGATGCCCTGATCTCAAAACTGGAAGCAAAAGGCTACAATGTTATTGCCACATACGGATCTGATAACCTTTCCTCCGGCGACTTTTTCAAGCAGGGGGATGAGGTCCTTGTGGATGCGATTATTTCATTTACATACTTTGGCAACAAGTTTGATGCCGAAGAGCTCGGTGTGCCTGTAATCAACGGCATTGTTGACAATTACATGAACAGGACCGAGTATGAAGCCAGCAGCAGACCGCTTCCTTCGGATAAGATGATGAAGCTCGATTTGCAGGAACTCTGGGGAGCTATTGACCCGGTAATAATGGCTGCAACGGAAGTAGATCCTGAAACCGAGACTGAAACTTCAGTTTCCATAGATTACCAGGTAGACTGGCTCGTTGACCGTGTGGAGAGCTGGGTGAACCTCAGTGAAATTCCGGAGTCGGACAAAAAAGTTGCTATAATCTATTATAATCACGGAGGAGGGAAGGATAACATAGGGGCTTCTTATCTCGATGTCATTCCAAGTTTGTCCAACCTTCTTGATGCTATGGCTAAAGACGGATATGCCCTGAATGAAAACCAGACCTTAAACGAAACTGAACTCCTGAATTTGATGCTTACCCAGGGTATAAACATAGGGACCTGGGCGCCTGGGGAACTCCAGAAAATGGTTGATACCGGCAAAGTCGTTCTTCTCCCAGAAAGTACCTATGAAAAATGGTTCTCGGAACTCCCTGAAGAGAGGCAGCAAGAGGTCATTGACCAGTGGGGGCCTGCACCTGGAAAGATTATGGTCTGGGAAAACGAGACTGGAAAATACCTTGTGATTCCCAGAATCGAGGTAGGAAAGAACGTGATTCTGGCTCCACAGCCTTCAAGAGGCTGGCTTGATGATAACGAGGCTCTCTATCACGACAAGGATTTACCTCCTCATCACCAGTACATTGCTTTCTACCTCTGGCTCCAGCATTCCGAGGAAGAAGGAGGATTCGGCAGTAATGTCCTTGTTCACTTTGGCAGGCATGGGACTCAGGAATGGCTACCTGGAAAAGAGTTTGGACTCTCTCGGTACGACTGGCCTTCCCTTATGATAGGTGATAAGCCCGTGATTTATCCTTATGTCATGGACGGGCTTGGGGAAGGAAATGAGGCAAAGCGCAGAGGAGGGGCAGTCATAGTTGACCACCTTGTTCCCCCGATTCTTTCAGCAGGGAGCTATGGGAATTATTCAAACCTGAGTGAAGCTATCCAAAACTATAAACAGGCAGAGGCAGATGCCTCCCTTAAAGCGGCTCACAGGTCTGAAGTCTTAAACCTGACCCAATCTCTTTCCCTGGATAAAGAACTTAACATGACAGAGGCAGAAAACAACGAGACTTACTTTAATACAACTTTCCTAGAAGGGCTTGAAGATCTTCTGGACGAGTATAAGAACCAGTCCATGCCTTACGGGCTGCATATCCTGGGCACAAGCCCTAAAGGAGAGCAGCTTGTTGGCATGGTAAATTCAATGCTCGGAACTGACTTTGCAGGCTCGGTTAATGAATTCAATAAAACCGAAGGGTCCCAGCTTTATCTGCTTGACCTTGTCCTCAACCAGGGAGTCAATTCCACAGCCGCTCAGAAGCAGGTACTTGGAAAAAGCAATGAAACCGTCAGTACCTTCCTTTCCAATGCGGAAGACTATGCTGCAAACCTGTCTCTTGGAGAAGAGGAAATCGATCAGGTTCTCAATGCCCTGGACGGCAAGTTTATCCCCGGAAACCTGGGAGGAGACCCTGTTAGAAATCCGGAAACTCTGCCGTCTGGAAGAAACTTTTACGCTTTTGACCAGCGGATAGTGCCAACAGAAGCTGCCTGGACTTTAGGGCAGGAGATGGCTGACCAGATGCTTGAAGCTTATGTTGCCGAGCACGGGACCTATCCCAAAAAAGTGGCTTACGTACTCTGGGCAGGGGAAACCACAAGGCATGAAGGGGTTATGGAATCAGAGATCCTCTACCTGCTAGGAGTCAAGCCTGTATGGAACAGCGGAAGAGTAGTTGATGTGGAAGCTATTCCAATGGAGACACTGGGAAGGCCAAGAATTGACGTGGTAATGCAGATCTCCGGACTCTACAGGGACATGTACCCTGACAAGGTCCGCCTGCTGGACAAGGCCGTAAAACTGGCTTATGCCCAGGAAGACTCTCCCAATTATGTCCGGGAAAATGCTGATGCTCTGAAATCTTCTTTGACGAGTGAAGGTTCCCTTAATGATAGTGAGGCTCTGGACCTTGCCCTGCTCAGGATTTTCGGGTCTTCGGACGGCGCCTACGGTACTGGCCTTCCCAATGCGATATCTTCAAGTGATACCTGGGAAAGCAACGACGCTCTTGCAGAGCTTTACATCAACAAGATGTGCAATGCCTACGGAGAAGACGTGTGGGGCGAAGACCTGAAGGATCTTTTTAAAGAGAACCTTGAAGGGGTTGAAGCTACAGTGCACAGCCGGAGCACAAACCTCTACGGGACTCTGGATAATGATGATTTCTTCCAGTACCTTGGAGGCTTGAATCTTGCGATCAGTTCCGTTTCGGGAGGAGAGTACCCTGATTCATATATCACGAACATGCTGACAAACGGGGACGAGAAAACCGAAACTCTGGAAAAGTTTCTTACAAGGGAAACATACTCCAGATATTTCAATTCAAAGTGGATTGAAGGTATGCAGGGAAGCGGTTATGCCGGAGCCAGGGAAATGTCGGATTTCGTTGAGAACCTCTGGGGCTGGGAAGCTACGAACCCGGATTTGATCAGTGATGACATGTGGAACCAGGTGTATAAGACGTACGTGGCGGATCAGGAACTCAGCGACTGGATTAAGAATAATAATCCTTATGCTTACCAGTCCATGACAGCCCGGATGCTGGAGACCGCTCGCAAGGGAAACTGGGATGCCTCGGATGAGGTACTCGAAAGCCTGGCTACGGAATATGAAGACTCCGTGGTCGAGGATGGAGTTACCTGCTGCCATCATACATGCGGAAACCCCCTTCTCAATAGCTACGTATCAGGCATGGTCTCGGTCCCAGGTTTTAGCGAAGCAATAGAAAATGCTACTCAGGAATCCCTTGAACAGGAAGAGACTGAAAAACAAAGTAACAGTGGTGAAAAACACAGCAGTGGTGGTAATAAAGGAAGTTCGACGCCTGTAATTCGGAGTGCGGAGAGCAGCAATCAGACTGTTGTAGAGAGCGATGCAGGATATGGGGTCGATTCTCCCGAACCTGCACCTGAGGTCTCGAAATCGACCACTGACACGGATTATGTTGAAGGATATGAGATGCAGAAAGATTCCGCAGACGAGCCAGATAATAACGGTTTCTCATTCTCGGGTTCCGATATTTTTGGAATTCTCTTCGTGGTTGCAGCCATTGGTGGAATCTATTTCGGGTTCTATAAAAAGAAGATGTAAAAATTTATTGAAAGAGTATTGAAAGAGTATTGAAAGAGTATTGAAAGAGTATTGAAAGAGTATTGAAAGAGTATTGAAAGAAGAGAGATTTCGCTTGATACTCTTTTCTTTTCTGTTTTTTCTAAAATTCAGGTCACTTTGACCTTAAAGATAGTACTTTTCCCATTTGATTCGGAAATTTTGGTCGTCCTCTACTACCTGATTGATATTATTTCCAAATGTTCGTAAAGTAGTTTTTAGGTCCTTTTTGTTCCGAACCTAGGTGTAACTGGAGATGATTCGTGTTCCTTGCACAAAAATATAATCATTTAGCATACTGAATATTTAACATGGCCGTATCAACCATGTAACACTAGATGATCACTGACTTGACTTGACTTGTCAGATTAGACAGTTACTCCAATCGTTGTTATCGATTTCACTACGATCTTTGGCTCTTCGTTGTTTTGTGTGGTTATCCTCATTATGTCCTCATAAAAACCAATGCAGCCTTGAATTGGAAATTATCTTACCCATAGGGAATGACGAAGAGCCATATCCAGATCTAGTGATGACACTTTACCTTGTAATGTGACATAGTCAAGCTGATTTATCTAATAATAAAAGGTTGTTAAACGCACATGATATTCTTCGAATTACAGGCACAAGGAAATGAAAGTACTTTTTACCCACTTTTTTTTGACTATTGATCTCGTCATTACCTTGAGTAGTAAGATTGTCCTAACTATGGTTTTTCAAACCATTGCTAAACTGATCAGTGAATTACCACAGAAGGCTTAAATTTGATAAGGAGCAGAAAATCAAAAGGAGCATGTGGAGACAGCTTTGTTCCGTACTTTCATGCTAATCAAAAGATGATATATTGATAATAGCATTCTTTCTCAATATTTTGGTAAACTATTAAAAGAAAAGTTATATAATGTCCCTAAATGAGTAGCGTTCAATATGGAGAACTTGGATAATGATATTAGAATCGCTTTTTCGTTACATTCGAGTCCTGGAGCTTATGCATTGTTATTAGGCTCTGGAATCTCAAGCAGTGCTGGAATTTTAACTGGCTGGGGAATTGTGTTAGATCTGATTAGCAGAATTTCATCAATAGAGAATGAATCACCATTTATAGACCCTGAAAAATGGTATATTGAGAAATACAATGAAACTCCAGATTATTCAAAACTCTTGGATAAACTTACAAGATCGTCAGTTGAAAGGAAAAATTTATTGCATCAATACTTTGAACCTGATGAACATGATCGAGAGGAAGGGCTAAAACTTCCTACACAAGCTCATAAATCCATAGCCGGACTTGTCAAATGTGGATATATACGTGTAATTTTGACTACTAATTTTGATAGGCTACTTGAAAAGGCTATAGAAGGAGAAGGAATTACACCTACGGTCATAAGCACAGATGATTCGATAAAAGGTTCGATTCCTTTTGTCCATAATCAATGTACAATCATAAAACTACATGGAGATTATATGGACACGAGAATTAAGAATACTCCTGAAGAGTTAGCGCAATATTCAAAAGAACTTGATGGGTATATTGATCGCATTTTTGAGGACTTTGGTCTGATTATCTGTGGTTGGTCAGCTGAATGGGATAAGGCTTTAAGAGACGCACTTTATAGACGTAAGAATAGACGCTTTTCTACTTATTGGACTGTAAGAGGACAAATATGTGATGAAGCGGTAAGATTGAGTAATCATCTCAATGCGGAAAAGGTAACTATCAAAGGTGCAGATGAGTTTTTCAGCACACTTTTTGATAATATAGATGCAATAAGAAAATTTTCAAAATTCCATCCTTTATCTGCCGACTTGGCTGTTGCTAAGGTCAAGAAATATCTACCAGAAGAGAAGTACTCAATAAAGCTTCATGAGATGGTAAAAGAGGAGCTTGACCGAGTTTGCTTAGAGCTCTCATCAGATCGTTTTAAAACCAACCTACAAGCTAAATTAACTCTCAAATTTTACATAAAAAGAATCCATGAATATGAAGAATTGATGCGAACACTGATAAAGATTTTGATTACACTAGTTTATTATGATAATGGAAGAAATATTATTTTAATTACAGATACTATTGAAAGAGTTCTGCAAACTCAAAGATTTTATGGAAATGTATCTTTGGTTAATCTCCAACGATACCCTGTAATTTTATTGTTTAAATCGATTGGTGTGATTTCTGTAAAATTAAATAATTACAATATTTTATCAACTGTTTTGTTGAAAACGCGTTATAACGGCTATTCGTCTCATCGTTCGGGAAAAAAATCTACTTTGTTAGAGGAGTTCGATGAAGCAAAAATATTAGATCTTTCTGAAAAAATTGAGAACATTGAACCCGAGAATTATGTAATGAAAGTTGTTCAAAACTATGTTGAGAATTACATACCAAACAAAGATATTTTTGAAGAGAATTATGATATCTTTGAGTATTTGACATATTTAATGTACATAAATTTAGAATACAAGGATCCATCATTAGAAAAAATACACGGTAATGGATACAGATTAGCAAGGAAATATTATTCACCTAGACACCTAAATCCTGAGTTCATTTACGACTTTTTTCACCAAGGTTTAAAGGAAGGAAAAGAATGGTCTCTCTTGAAAACTGGATTCTTCAATAGCTCTCCTGAACAATTTGAGGCATGTTTTAAAGCCTATAAAAAATACCTTGAGGATTGGGGTTCTACTTTGTACTAAGAGCCTATCCAAAAAGTCAGTAATGCATGTTGAAAAATCACAATAGAGGTGTAATATCCAGCTATCTGTTCTGGTTTTACATATTGCTGATTGTTAAAGTTACAGCAGGTAACTACTTTTCGGATAAGCTCTAAGAGAATATCACAAAAATAATTCATATTAGACAGGTTTCTCATTTTTGGTTCTGTTGCAAAAATTCATAATAAGGATTCAGTTGAAAAGGAGAAAAGCAATAGGTGATAATATACTGCCTAATCTCTTTAAGCGGAAAACATTACAAAGAAGAACTCATAAAGTAATGTTGAGATATCTTGGATATATTTTTTACTCAAACTTAGGAGCAGCATTAATATGAAAATTAATGTAACAGACGACAAGGCCGAGAAACATGGTAAATCTACTAATACAATAAGTGTAAACGACAACTTAAAAGTTGATATGACCTTCGAGCAAATTGGCAAATCTGCTGAAATTAAGAGTAAAATATTCAACCTAAAAAATAATTGGATCACAAAAACAAGTAAGCTATCTGAGTTACTCGATGGTAAACCTCTTAATGAAATACTAAACGTTCTACGTGAAACCTTTGAGGAGTTTAGAGCTGAAGCAAAAGGCCAAATACCTTCTGATGACGCAGGAGTTGGAAATGTAGCCCTCCGTTTATTAGATAGTACCCGAGAGTTCATCCGATCTTTTGAATTGATAGAAAATAAGATGGTTGAAGAGAAAAACATAGTCTCTTTTATACAAGTCACTTCAGATTCTCGGGATTATCAAATGAAAAATAAAGGAATAAAAGGAGAAGAATCAGAATTTAGTAAAAATTATTCACCTTCAAAGGAGCTCAATTATAAAAATGTTAAAAAAATTAATGAGACAAACAATATCAGTTACAGGCTTGTCTACAAAGAACAAATAGAGTCTATTATACAAAGTATTAGTAATTTTTTAGGAATAATAGACGAAATGTTCCCATTGTTTCTCCCAAAGCCCGTTCCAAAAAAAGAGATCCCAATAAATAGCTTGTCAGTGTTCCAAGGTCTATTGAAGATCATGCTTCTGGAAGACGATACACGATTTGTTAAAGAGATGCGCAACCAATGGGATGTAATAAACACACTACTTGGTGAATACGATATTTCAGTTGTTTGTTTTGAGGATGAAGAAATAACTAAGGATAAAAAGATAACAAAAGATGAAAAAATTGCATGGTTTGAAGAAAGGTCAGTTAATCCAAATAAATTCCAGAAGGCAAAAACATCATCACCAGCATTAATAGGCTCAAATGAAGTAATTCTTCAAGGTGTTGTCTTTATTCCTAGAAATCCTTCAGAATAATCTTGAACATAAACTTATAATGGAAGTGTTTTTATGCCTAGTGAGGTATCTATTCACTCAACAAAATTACTCGATGAAATTGACGTCTCATTATTTAAAAATATTATTGGATTCGATCTAGGGCACGGTGAATTTTCAGTATCTTGTGTTTCAGATGATAAATTAGACATACCTAAATGTGTTGAAATAAATAACAAAAAAAGTCAAATTACAGCTGTTGCTATTACTCAAAACGATGAAGTGTTTATAGGTGAAGGAGCTATCACCACTTTTAGAAAAATTAAGGAACTATGGGTTGGTTTTAAAAGAAGACCCAACGGTAACCCGGAGTTTAATTACAAGATACAAATGCTTTTTAACAAGGCTATACAAAAATCTGTGGCGGGGAATAAAATTGAGTTAACAGCGGATACTTTGATCCTTGTTGGATGCCCCTCAGAATGGAGTAAAGACAATCAAAGAGAATACCAAAATATACTAGAAGAAACATTTTCCGAACCATTAGAACAGCAGCCCAAAGTATTAGTTATTCCTGAATCACGCGCGGCTCTTCAATTTGCCAAGGTAAGCCACAATTTTTCTATAAAGGAATTGCAAACGTCAACCGTGGTGTTACTTGACTTCGGGTCATCTACAGTTGATATGACATTGCTGCAAATTGGGAAGGACATACACGATTTAGATTTTGGATGTGACCTTGGAGCTTTTTTGTTAGATGAGTTAATATTTTGCAAAATCATTAACTTATTAGATGAAAAAGAGCGTGATGATTATTGTAACTATCTCAAATATAACACCTTAAACATTGGTAGGTGTCTGCTAAAAGCTCGTGAGTTAAAAGAATCTTATTTTATAATAGAACAGCACGATTTCAAAGAAAATGTCCCACTCGACAAAGGGGGTGTAGACCTTGAGTCAGAGGATGGTGACTATTACCCCTTAAGTTTCAAATTAACAATGGGCCAAATTCGTAAGCTGATTTACGAGACTAAACTTGGGCATATTGAAGAATCTGTCCATAATTGGCATTTTCCTGAGGAATTATTCTTTTTTCCTCCTCCAGAATACAGTAATTTTAGCTACTTTGATGCATTGACTAGGTTTATTGAGGCGGCAAACGAAAAACTTGAAGGAAACTACTATAAAAGTAAAGTTACAAAGACCTTAATTACTGGTGGTGCCGCTCGTATGGGCTTAGTCAACAAAATTACTGAGTCTGTCTTTTCACAGGCATCTAGTGTGTCTATGAACGAGCCAGAGATTAATGTAGCTTTAGGACTAGCATATCGTGGTAGAGCAGAAGTTCTGTCTGCTCGCTATGTTAGAGATGTAGATGATCAAATATTCTCTAATATAAAAACAATGATTAAGGAACATAGAGATAAACTATACATTTTGGTTACTAAAGATATCACAAAATCTATTGAAAAAATAATAAATAAAGAAGTTGAGAACGCATGTAAAAACAATGCAAAACCAGAAGATTTGGTTGAAAAGTGTTCAAAAAGCGTAGATCATTGGATTAGCGATGGATATCTTAAATCGAAAGTCAAATCAGCTACAGAGAAATGGTTCACTTCTAATATAACTGACAGACTTAATGACTTATTATATCAAATTTCTATACTTCACTCCATGGGTGCCATAACAATAGAAAAAGAAACAGCATTAAGAATGGCAAAATCTATCAATATAAATCCCATGGTTAATTTACTCACAGTAGAACTCTAGGAGTCTATTATCACTAATGCAATTGAGAATAGCATGGATTGGATTAATAAAATTTACAGATTAGTTGGTTTTTTTAATCTCGGGCATTTGACTTCAGAACAACGGTCTCAACTTAGCAACGAGATTAAAGAAGAAATATCTAATGGGATTTATTATGAGTTAACACATGATAAAAAGATTACGAAAAAAATGGTAAAGATGCTTACCAGTGATATCCAGTTGGAAATAGAGAAGATTATAGCCGAAGAAACGTGTGCCTATCTATGATAGAGCTTACGCACTTGAGGAACAATCAAGGATCTTCGTTGTTTTGTGTGGATATCCTCATAATATTCTCATAAAAACCAATGCGGTCTTGAATTGAAAATCATCTTATCCATACGGAATGGCGAAGAGCCAAATTAATCTTATCCATAAAGAATGACGAAGAGCCAAAACATTACAGCAAATGCTATGGATTAAAGTCACATTTTAGACGGTTAACGGTCTTATGTTTTTGATTTTTCAGCTCAACTGCGTAAGTCCTATATGAAAATATGGCTAGTGTAGAGTCAAACACAAAATGTCGTATAAAATCGATTGCAATTATTCGGGATCATTGAATCCTTGATGATTGACTCGACACTAGATAATATCTGGTCCTGTTGCAAAAATATCATAATCAAAGTTGTGCTGGCGCATCCTGCTGCAATTAATGGGGTATGTTCGCGCCACCGCTCGAAATTCCGTTAAAGGAAATAATAACCCTAAACGGTTTAGTTTGAGCAGAAGTTGACAACCGAAAAATGGAATTGATATTATATAATCATCAACGTTTACCGGGGAAGTTTCCATCCCCGCGGCAAGCTAGCTGGGTATTCGACTGAAATCAAGGGATGCTCATTTTGTAGTCATAATCTGCATCATATTTTCTGTAGTCAGAAGTAAGCTCTTCGCCTGGTTGTATATCTCTTGCAGCGAAAGTTATTCCTTCGTTCTCTTCTATGGGAGATTCATCTATGCAATTAGGATCATCGGAGTGATTAAAATAACGAGCATCATCAAGACATAGAATGTATTTATCTGTATCCGGATTAAGATATGCGTATTTCAAAAAACAGTCTTTCGTTATCTCCGACAGTTTAGCAAGTTCATTTTTATCAATTTTGATATCATATCCAGAGTGAAATTTCCATATTACAGTTCCTTTTGGAATAAATTGATTAGCGAAAAGACCAATACCATTTATCTTACTTGGCCCGATTTTTGTTTTTATTAACAGCATAAAGAAAAATGTGAATTTAAATATTTGAGTATTTCGATAATAATGGTAGCATTATAAAAACCAAGGCATGTTTCTTATATATTTGACTTGTCTAGTGTCGAGTCAACCACAAAATGTCGTATAAAATCGATTGCAATTATTTGGAATCATTGAATCTTTGATGATTGACTCGACACTAGTTTAATGTCTAACAATGCTCTTTTTTTCCGTTTTTTTCTGAAATTCAGGTACACGTTGACCTTAATTTGACCTTAATTATTTAATGTTATATCCAAAATGATTGAGATCTTCTTCCAAAATCAAATGCTTTTTACTATCAGCTTCGGTGATTGGACGAACCGGACGGCAAGGGTTGCCAAAAGCAAGATGATTATCCGGAATGTCTTTTGTTACGACGCTGCCGGCACCGATTACCACATTGTTTCCTATATGTACGCCGCCCAGTACAACAACATTACATGCGATCCACACGTTGTTGCCGATATGGATTTCTTCGGCGTATTCGGCCATTATCGTGTTCCCGTTTTCATCTGTTCCCATACGTTCCTGGGCAATCAGGGGATGAGAAGTGGCCATTAACGAAACATTTGGCCCGAAACATACATTGTCACCAATATAAATACGTACGTCATCCATCACCATCAGATTGAAATTCGCAACAAAGTTTTCTCCAATAAAGGTGTGACAGCCGTAATTGAACTGGATAGGTCCCTGAAAATAATAAGTCTTGCCGATGCCGCCAATAAATTCCTTGATAATTGGCAAACGTTCGGGATCATATTCATCCATTGCATTGTATCTTTGACATGAAATGTGTGCCTTATGTTTGATGTCTCTCAGTTCTTTTTTGCGCGAATCAAACATTTTGCCCGAAAATATTTTTTCTTCTTCTCTCATCTGAGAGTTTCCTCCATCTCTCAAATATTAATTTTTGACATTGTGACTTCGATCGGGAAATCATAAAATTTCTATTTATCTGCGTGTTATATAAATAATTGAAATGTGACATCAGAAACTACTATTTTACCAGTTGAATTTGTATATACCATTTATGGTCCTTTGAAATCTTGCAACTTATCCAAAATTATAAAAGTACTGGGTACTTTCATGCTAATAAGGAATACTTTGGAATCGAAGCACTAGGATGATCTAATGGCAAGTAGATACTTATTCACATGTGAAGTTCATCATGAAGGTCTCAACAAATACAAAGTGGTAAAAGGAGAAACTAAAAAGATTGCTGAACAGAAAGCTCGTGTCCAAATGGCCCAATGGGAAGAACAGTGGAAAAGGAAACTAGAAGCAGATAGAAAACAAATGTCAACTGAAGAAGCAAACAAATTGACTTTTGAAGCGGAAGAAGTGCAGAACTCATTGGATACGATCCTAATCGATAATCTAGATCCTATAGCATTGGATTATGATAGCTTGAAGGATCATCGTATGTTTGATCAACCATCACCCGTTAAACCAAAACGTGAAGAAAAATCTACTTCGCCACGTAGAGAAGATGCAAAGTATAATCAGAAAATTCCATTTCTGAAGCGACTTTCCAGAAAACAAGTAGAAAAACAAAAAATAGAATCGGATTCCCAGTTTGAAAAAGACTATAAACTATGGGAAGAAGAAAAGAAGAGAAAGGATCTGAAATATGATCAAGCACTTGCCGATTATGAGGTTGCTTATAATGAGTGGTGTGAACAGGAAAAGGCATTTTATGCTGAACAGAAAGAAAACAATGATAGAATCGATCATTTGAAGAAGGATTTTGAGTTAGGCGAAGTATCTGCAATAGAAAATTATTTTGAGCATTCCATTGAAGATATCAAATTGCCATTTGACTTCGTTCTGGAAGTGGAGCTAGAATATCAGATCGAGACTAAAATGCTCATCGTGGACATCCTGTTACCAACAGTAGATGACTTACCGCGTCTTAAAAAGATCACTTTTGTTAAAAGTCGAAACGAATTCAAAGAATCGTTTCTGTCTGATTCAGCACTGAATGCTAAATATGACAGTGTCATCTATCAAATTGTTCTTATCTGTTTCAATTCAATTTTCGGTTCGGATAAGTATGGAAGAGTAGAATCTGTTGTTATCAACGGTAAAGTAAATACTATCGATAAAGCTACAGGAAATCATATTGAGCCTTATATCCTATCGATCAATGTGAAAAAGGAAGACTTCAAAATACTGAATCTGTCTTCTATTGATCCAAAAGCTTGGTTCAAGAGTGCAAAGGGAATTGCAGCTGCGAAACTTTCTTTTGTCACTCCAGTGCCACCAGTAATAGTATTAAACAAAGAAGATAGACGTTTTATCGAAGGTTATGGAGTCATTGATAATGTTGATGATTCAATTAATCTAGCCACTATGGACTGGCAGGACTTTGAAAACCTAATTCGGGAACTATTTGAGTGGGAGTTCAGTACAAATGGAGGAGAAGTCAAAATAACCCAGGCTAGCAGAGATAAAGGTGTAGATGCAGTTGCATTTGATCCAGATCCAATTAAGGGTGGTAAGATTGTCATCCAAGCTAAAAGATATACTAATGTGGTAGGTGTATCGGCTGTTAGAGATCTCTATGGCACGATTATGAACGAAGGAGCAAACAAGGGTATTCTGGTTTCAACTTCTAATTATGGCAATGACGCATATGAATTTGCCAAAGACAAACCAATAACACTGATGAACGGAGCAAATCTATTGTATCTGCTAGAAAAACATGGTCATAAGGCAAGAATTGATACAAAAGAGGCGAAAAAACAGCTTAATGCTAAATAACATGTTTATGACACTCTATTGAGCCAAATACCAGTGAATCTGTCACAGGGATAAAGTAGATTTTCACTTAATTCTAATCGACTTTGTACCTCATCTCTCAACCACAAAAACAAGATTTTATGAATATCCCAGCTTGTATATTTCTTCTTCCATGAAGGTTTTTACAGATAGTGTTGGCCTATTTTGCCTTTCATGATAGCTTCGCTAGTACTAGGTTTTTAGGAAGTAACTCATAAATCAAATAGCATATTTTTAAGTCTCTTCTATCTGATTTTTATAATAATCATTTGGAAACATCGATATATGGAGATGGAAGCATGTTGGAAAGCAGAATTATAGCCGCAAAATCTGATGACAATTATATAGAAAATATGCGCTTTGAAGACGAGACGCTTTCGGACGTCGATATCGCAAGGATAGAATTTGAATCGGTACAGTTTATACAATGCCAATTCAACAACTGTGATTTTTCAAAAACCCTCTTTTACAATTCAGTGTTTGATAACTGCAATTTTGCGAATTGCAGATTTATGGACAGCTACTGGAAAGGCTCTAAAATGTTAAAGTGCAAGGGCGATGGTGGTAACTTCAGCAAGAGCTGCATGAAAGAAACCTCTTTAACGGACGATTCCTTTCGATATGCAGATTTTTCAAGTTCTGTACTGGAGAACTGCACCATTCATGACTGCAATTTCACGGAAGCCTTCTTATCTGAGATTCGGCTAAAGAAACCCACGCTGAAAACGGTTAATTTCACAGGTGCGGATTTCTTTAAAGCTTTACTCAAAGACATTGATTTAACGGATTGTATCATTGATGGGATTACAGTATCCGATACATGCAAGGAACTCAGAGGGGCTATAGTCAATGCAGAGCAAGCAATAGAACTTGCACGGATCCTGGGAATCAAAATTGTGTAAGGCATTGACTTACGCACATAAATCAGAGGAGAAATGAATGGATCTGTCTTGCGTCTACTAGGGAAAGCAACGCTTTTAAGCTTCAGTGAAAATTTGTTTGAAAATAGAAAGATAAATTGATGAAGACGTGCCTAAGGTTAATCGCTAAGTGTTGAGAAAGGTGATTGATTGGGTACTGAAAATCTTCGAGCTTATAATAAAATCGAACCATCTTCATGTTTTATAAGAGATAGAATGATCCAAATTATCGGGTTATCTGCATTATTACTATGGTTCGTAGTATACGCGATCCAAACAATCAATTTTAACGAATACGAAAGCGGTTCATTAATAAAAGTAATATTGTTTCTAGCTGCATTTTGCTTTACGGTGTCTATTCTTCTCGGAATGTGGACAAAATATAAAATAAAGCGCGCTTATTCCAATGATCCGTCAACAGGAATAATGAACTCATTTAAGTGGCTTGCATTCGGAATCTTTGTTCTTATGATGTCAGTTCCACAGATATTTTTTCCAGAATCCGACCAATTCTTTGGTATATACTTAATTGTATTGACGTATGTTGGAAAACACGTAATGGAAAAGATTTCAAAAAATCCGGAATAAATCCTGGCTTAACTTGAGAGTAAAGGACGGCTTATTCTAAGCGCCTGTATTTGATTATAAGAAGTTTCACATAATCTCTCTCAGTTCAGAAAAGCTTCACTTTTGTGCTTATTTTATTGCGTTTTAGATATTTAACCTGATGGCAATCAATGAAAACGATTACATTTCTATTATATATGGAATAATCGAGTTCAGATAATCTTTGTAAAAATTAATTTAAAATAACAAGATAAATTTAGGAGGACGTACCTAAGGTTAATCGTTAAGTTTTGAGATAGGTGATTAAGTGGGTACTGAAAGTCTTCAGACTTATAATAAAATCGAACCAACTTCATGTTCTATAACAGAGAGAATAATCCAAATTATCGGGTTCTCTGTGTTACTACTATGGCTTGCAGTATATGCGATCCAAGCAATCAATTTTAACGAATACGAAGACGGTTCATTACTTAACGATGGTTCATTAATAAAAGCATTATTATTTCTGGCTATATTTTCCTTTACATTGTCTATTTTTCTAGGAACGTGGATACACTACAAAATAAAACGTGATTATTCCAATGACCCGTCAAAATGGATAAGTAAATTAATTAAGTGGTTTACATTAGGACTCCTTGTTTTCATGCTGTCAATTCTTTATAAATTAGTCCCAGAATCCAACAGATTCTTTACGATATACTTAATTGCATTGACATTTGCAGTAAAATACGTAAGAGATGAAATGTTAAAAAAATGGAAACCGAACACGAAAGAACATGCATGTAAAAAGGAAAAAGCCGTCTAAGATTTCAAAGTATCCGTGAGTAAATCCTGGCTTAACTTGAGAGTAAAGAACAGCTTATTCTAAGCCCCTGTATTTGATTATAAGAAGTTCTCCCATAACCCCTTCATTTCTCCTAATTTCTTAGCCATTTTCATAGAGCATTTTAGAATTTGTAACAACTATTGAACCATAGAAAATTTTAAATTTTTTGTTAAATATAGTAAAAGTTGTTATACAAATTAATAGAAGGAATATAATGACAGAATTATTAAATAAAGGAAGTCCCAACTGGATTCTTTTTGAAGATTGTCTTCATAATGAGGCTGGAAGATTTAATTATTGGACAACAGTAGTGGAAATCGACAACTTTGAGAGACAAAACGAAGACCTATTAAGAGAACATAGAGCAATTTTATCATACCTTGCTAAAAATGAAAAAGGTATAATTGATTGGCAATTTAAGAATGAAATGTGGAGAGTCTCATATAACATAGGAAACGTTGAAATTGAAGAATCAGATAATGGAGCATTGGTCATCGGTTAAGCACTAAATTCCTTATCTTGTAGATGTTTTTATCTGATAATACCTTTATAGCTGTATCTCTATGTCTCCTCGTTCCCCACCTACTCTTGAAGACTCTCTTCGGGAAATGTTTCCCGAAGAGTGGTTAAGACAAACTTCCAAAGAAACTGGTCTTATAATACGTGAACGTAAAATTGACCCTGTCATCATCTTTTGGGTTTTAACTCTGAGTTTTGGTGTACGCTTGCAGCGTACACTCGCCAGTTTGAAACGCGAATATGAAACTGAATCCCATAAAACCATAAGCGATAGCAGTTGGTACTATCGTTTCACTCCAGAACTTGTTGAGTTCCTACATCAGTGTGTAATTCACGGCATAGAAGAACTTGCAAAAGAACCTGGTAGAAAACTTAGCAAGAAACTCGAAAACTTCCAGGATATTATCATTCAGGACAGCACAATAGTTCGTCTTCATTCTTCTTTATCAGATAAATTTCCAGCAGCAAGAGCAAGAACAGTAGCTGCTGGGGTAAAAGTCGGAGTTGTGGTAAGTGCAGTTGCTAACGGACCTAAAACCGTTGCTGTGTACTCCGAAAAAACAGCTGAGATCAAAACATTAAAAATAGGTCCCTGGATCAAAGACCGTATTCTGCTTGTTGATCTTGGTTTTTACAAAACTCAGATGTTTGCAAGGGTTGAGGAAAATGGGGGATATTTTGTCTCAAGAATTAAAAAAAATATGGATCCCATTGTTGTTTTAATAGAGGAAGGAGTGCCTAAAACAAAGTGCAAAGATTTCATAGGGAAGCCTATTAGTGAGTGTATTAAGCAACTCTCGGGAAAAGATATTGATGCAGTTGTAAAAATAGCATTCAAAAGAAGAGAGTATAAAGGCAAGCAAAAACAGGATGAAATGAATGTACGTCTTGTAGCGGTATACAATGATGAGGATGAAAAGTACCACATTTATATCACAAATATTCAGAAAGATATTTTGAATGCAAGAGACATTGCAAACTTATATGGGGCAAGATGGGACATAGAACTACTATTTAAGGAATTGAAAAATAAATATGCGCTGGACGTTCTTGAAACAAAGAATGTGCAGGTAATTGAAGCTCTAATCTGGACAGCAATATTGACACTAATCGTTAGCAGAAGAATTCATTCTCTTGTAAGAAACTCAACAACTCATCCTGAAAAAATGGCTAGATATACGCAGTTACGGTGGAGTACAATATTTGCAGAGAATGCATCTGATTTATTGACAGTAATTCTTCATAGATGTGGAATTCAAAGAACTTTTGAAACGATAATGAGTGTATATGAAAGTCAAGCATTAGATCCGCATGTAAACAGAGAAAGGTTTAGAGATGAATGGATTGAATAATAATTGAATGAAGTGGGTTCAAAAAGAGTAACAAGAGAAGGAAATGAATCCTTAACCGATGACCAATGACTGCTCTTTTAATTAAAAATTTTTAATCCAGATTATTTTCTCTTTAATCCGGATTATTGTTTTTTAATCCAAAGGGTTGTATGGCTAAGTAATTACCATATTTTACTTTACATAATTTACAGCCAGCTCTGAACATCCATTTCAATGATAACTGTTATAATCACCGTAAAACTTTTTATAACCTCCAAACTATTTCATATACATTTTGAGCCATTTCTTACCATCTGCTTCCATAGTGGCTGCTATAACTGCTATAGAATTCGTAGTAGTAGCTGTAGAATTCACTGTAATAACCGCAGAACTTTTTATAGCTGACAAACCAACTCATATACGTTTTGTACCATTTGTTATACTCTTTGCCATGTTTCTTATTGTTCCACTTTTTCTTGTCGTTGTCCCACTTTCTCTTGTCGTTATCCCACTTATTCTTGTTGTTGTCCCACTTATTCTTGTTGTTGTCCCACTTATTCTTGTCGTGGTCGCCAAATTTAAATTTGTTCTTGTTGTTGTCCCAAGGTGCTGCACTTGCTGCTGCAGCTGTCACTGACAGTACAAAACAGACTGCCAGGAAAATTCCCAGTATCTTTTTCATTTCCAACATATGCCTCACTCCAGAAATTTATTTAAATTATCTTTAATTTAAACTATATTTATTTTTAAAACCTTAGTTATTTTTTAATTATTTTATTTTCTTTATTTTAGTTTCTTTATATTACTCGACTTTGTTTTGTCCTTAAATTACCTGTTTAATTTACCTATTCTGGTTGTCCTGCCGACTATACGCAGCTTGACAAGTCTAAAATTCGTTAGATTAAATATAAATATACTTATACCAAAAAATAGCTTAAAAGGGTTTAATTAATAAAATAATAGTTTTAAAAGATTTAATTTGAAAAATAAAGGTTTTTAAAATTTAAAAGTTATTTTTATCTAGTTATAACGTGTTTACTACGTATAAGCCCTCTTAACTTCGAGTTTTCAGTGAGAGTTGCTAAGATCTGAGGTATATAAGCCTTCCAACATATTCAATAAAATCGGGTTGTATTTGCTCTTTAAATACGATCAACAATTTTCCTTATGATTGTATCTTTGAATTACCGCTTTTGATATCGATTAAGCAATTTTTTTCTAAATACGGAGTTTTTTAAGCAAAAAAGGGATTAATAGAAATTTTTAAAGCAAATAAGGTTTTTTAAACTTTAAAATCTGTATAGAATAACAAATAATACATATTCCATGAAAAAAACCTCTTAAAACTCTTACATATTTTAAAAAAGCGATAAATTTGCTTATCTATTTTTCCGGACGCATGCATAAGAAATTACTTTACGATAATTGAAAGCGCAAGAGCTATGCAGTACGCAGCTTAACTAAAAAACCAGTAGCATGAGCTTAAAAACTCTTTACTATTCCTGTTGATTTACTGGATGCGGTAAGGTACCAGACCCTCATCCCGGTTGCATCAAGCACTTCTATGGTCAGATGCGTGCACTTTCGGTTGGATATTCGTGAAAAAATCTAATGAAATCTGGCAGCTTTGGTGAAGAACAGGCTAGATGATGGTCTTTTAAAGCAAAGTAGAAATTTATTATTCAGTAACTCAATATTTGCTGCATGTAACGAAAAAATGCATAAACGAATTGCAAAAACAAGTTCCAAAAACAAGTTCCAAAAACAAGTTCCAAAAACAAGTTCCAAAAACAAGTTCCAAAAACAAGTTCAATACCAGTTGTAATCCAATACCAGCTATAAACCTTAATTATCTTTCTGAGCACTCCGTTCGGATCGAATCTGAAAGCTATATGAAATCATATGGCAAAGAAAACGAAAGATATTCTAACAATATGAGAAAGAAAGTGATCTTCTGGACAAGTAATATTGAGGAAAAACGTTGAATATAGTATTAATGGGGATTGGGCATCTGGTTATTGGGGAGTTGGGGGGTATGGGGGGTTATTAAAAAGAGTTAAAAGGTCTATTATGACCTTCCCAGATGCCCAATAGCCTAGAGTACTTCATGATATATAAACTTAAAGATTTAATCGCAGATTGGCGAAGGATAGTCAAATTATGTAAAAAATAAACCTGTGCAAAGTAGCTCTGGTGTTAAGGTAGAAGCTTTCAATAAAATCTCAAATATATGGCAGCTTGCAACGCCAGCTTCAGATTGACGTTTTCCGGATACAGCATAATGTCTAGGAGCAATATCCGAATATGGTGTGCTGCTTTCAGAAACTAAAATAAAAACTTAAGTTAAAAATTGGAGATAAATCACTTTTAACTTAAAATTTTAATAATCAAAGGTTTTAAGGTTGAAACGTCCTTCACTGCTATGTTCCAGATGGCTTCAAGATCAAGGCCAAAATCACCATGGACCATTTTCTCGCGCAATCTGGACATCTCTTCTCCATGGAACTTCTGAATGCTCCATTTTTAGAGAATCCGGCAAACTTTTCATGGCTTCCCCAACAATCTTAAGAGCCAGGATTACGGCATATATGGTTTTATTGTCTGTGGAAAAGTCCTCAAACCCAAATCCTTCAATAAAACTCTCGATTTCCTCAATTGAATCAAGAACATCAATCAAGAAATCCTCCGGATCTCTTTCTTCGGCTTGCATAAAACCATACCGCTTTAACTCTAAGGCAGGAAGTCCCATTCCTCGACAGCTTCCGGTGAGAACCGGAAGGTGGCAGGTAAATCGCGCCTTCAGTTACTCAAGCAACAGACTTTGACAGGCGCACCTGATAGTAATCGTTACCCACTTTAATTACACTTGACCCTTTTAAATGAAGAAATTCTTCTACCCGTTTCCATTCAGCAGAATTAACTGTAAAACCCTCTCCTGCAGTCTTGAGTGATCTCCTTAAAGCTGGATACTCTTCGATTTCACTTTCAGTGACAATCTCAAATTTCTCAGGTGTGGTTTCCAGTTTTTCGGTTTCTATCCAGTACTCAGCTGAATTCATATGGTTATAGGCCCCAAGAGCAAAAAAGCCTGCAGAGATCAGAAAGAGAGCTCCAAAAGATATAGCAAACCCCTTAAGAATAAAACCAGGGGAATAATCCCTTAAAACCAGTAGTCCCGTCGCAAAAAGGGTCCAATAAACCAGAAACATCAGATGAATTGATCTCGGGGGATGTATTCCTCTGAGTATATAACCACTCAGGTAAAAAGTAAAAATCCCGATAAAGAAGAAAATTGCATATTTTTTATTATTGTTACACTGATTATTCATAAATCCTTAATAACATAGACTCAACAGTATTTATTTATTTTGAAATTAGAAAGTTCTAATTTTTATAGAGAAAGGACAGAATTTAAAGCAAATATAACAAGGTAAGCCTAAAAATAACATTAATAGGCTGTCTCAAAACTACTCGGGATTCTACATTTGGGTTAAATATCGTAATATTTATCTTTCTTAAATGTATATATTACATAAAAAGTATACTTTTAAAGAAAATTAATTTTGGTATTTCCTATGTTCAAAAGGTACGATCAAAAGCAGCAATTTTGTATCCTCTTCAAATTGAGTGGAAATCCCTCAATTTCCACTCCATGAATTTTTTTCTCTGATGATTTGAGCCAGAGATGGCATCTCAAATGTACTGCCTACTCTATCACATATGTACTGATATGCACTTACCCCCAGTTTCTTTGATGTCTGAACAATCGTCATAAATGTGTCATTTGCCTTTGTTCCTTCCTCTGTTATGGTTTGAAGGCTCACATCTCTTTTTCTAACCTTTGCTCTTGCTGCTAATTCCGCTGCATTGTTATGCAGCGGA
>Ga0183095_10093_pt1 | contig 47049 bp, 45 predicted proteins | sample BioMet4_FD_130346 | JGI IMG/M metagenome (GOLD analysis project Ga0183095, IMG submission 130346) | Microbial communities from bioreactor (seeded with sewage sludge) at LBNL, California, USA - Biofuel metagenome 4 (v2) (version 3) | ecosystem: Engineered > Bioreactor > Anaerobic > Unclassified ...
TGTCAACCTTTTTTTACATTTTGTGAAAAAGATTTATGCTGATTCATTGAAAAAAAGAACCGGGTGCGCTTTTTCGCACTCGGTTCTTTTTGAAAATCCTGATTAAATTCTTAACTTAATGACATTGGTTGCACGGCTCCATACCTTTTGGTCAAAGCGTTTCAGCCTTTTCGCTTTCTCCAGCGTAACGATTCCTACAGTGATTCACTTTACGTTCTCCATAGCATTCTTACTCTAGCAGTTATTCCGATTCAGGCTACCAGAATTCCCTCATTTTCTCGTGAGCTTTCTAACCAGGACGTTACCATCCAAGCTAGTCACGATAGAGTTACCCCGAATGGATAGGGTAGCATAATTGCAATATATTAAGCGACTTCTTGTCGCACCTCACTGCCTCTGTCTGAGTGAAACATTTGGATTTTACGCAAATCTGTTCTTACTGTTGCAAAGGCATCATATACCAATTGAGCGTTTTTATGCACGCCCTCACTATAACCAATAATTTCACGGTTAAATAAATCTACCAGCATACACACTTAATTCCATTTGTAGTTTACAATAACATATGTCAAATCACTTACAACTACAGCGTGACTATAAAAAAGGACGTGTTTATATGGATTTAAAAAAGGAAATATTCGTAGATATTGGCATTCTCGGCGGGGGCCCCGCCGGATATGTTGCAGCAATCAGAGCCTCCCAACTGGGTGCCAAGGTAGCTTTAATTGAAGAAAAAGAATTAGGCGGTGTATGCCTTAACGTCGGATGTATTCCGACAAAAGCATTGCTGAAATCAACGGATACAATTTCAGCAATTAGAAGATCGAAGGAATTCGGTATAAATGGCTATATGGAGAATATCAGTTGGGATATCGCTGTTAATCGCAAAAACCGCATTATTAAAACATTAAACATGGGCGTAAGACAACTGCTTGAGGCAAAAAAAGTAACCTTGTTAAAAGGCAGAGGAACAGCTCTATCCGACAAAATATTTTCCGTTCAAACCGCTGAAGGAGTTGTTCACGTTCATTGTGACAAAATGATTTTGACTACGGGCGCATCTCCCCTGATTCCCACTATAAACGGAATCAATCTGAATAACGTCATTACGAGTAATGAAGCATTGAACCTTGACGAGCTTCCCGAAAGTATAGTAATTATTGGTGCCGGGGTAATCGGAATTGAATTTGCCAATATGCTTTGTTCTGCAGGAGTAAAAGTAACAGTTATTGAGTTGATGGACAGAATACTTGCCAGTGAAGACAGCGAAGCAGCGCTAGAATTGCTGAAAATAATGAAGCGCAAAGGCATAACATTCAAGCTGTCTGCATCCGTAACAGATATACAAAAGACGGATGCAGGGCTTGCAGTGTCCTATACCGTTGGTGGAAAAGCATTAAACCAACCCTGCAAGAAAGTTCTTGTTGCAGTAGGCAGAAAACTAAATATAAAACCACTCCAAGGTCTGCCTTTAGAAGTTAAAAAAGGTGTACTTATTGTAAATGAGAACATGCAAACAAACATAAAGGGAGTTTATGCTGCCGGCGATATTACCGGTGGAAAATTACTTGCCCACCTTGCCTTTATGGAAGGAAAAGTAGCTGCTGAAAATGCTATGGGAATTAAAAGCAAAATCAATGATACTGCCATACCATCTTGTATTTATACAAATCCTGAAATAGCTTCAGTGGGTATGACGGAGGACAGAGCAAGGCGTGAAGGTGTAGTTGTAAAAGTCGGTAAATTTTATTTTAGAAACAACGGGCGTGCCTTGACTTTGGGTGAGCGGGAAGGCTTCGTAAAAGTACTCGCCGATCAGAATAACATTATTATCGGCGGACAAATAGTAGGTCCCCATGCTTCCGAATTGATATCAGAACTTACCCTCGCCATTACACTAAAAGCAAAAGCAAGCGTGCTGGCGGATATGATTCATCCACATCCCACATTAAGTGAAGCAATTTGGGAGGCTTGCGGAGATGTAATGGGTAGAGCCATTCATAAATAATAAAACAGGAGGAATTAATCATGGACGAAAAAGAACGTTACGGCTTTATTATGTGCGTATGTACGGGAAAGTGTCCAGGCTTCAAGGCTATGGACATATGGGATTTCATTAACCAAGTCAGGATAGAACTACCGGTGGAATACGGTTTTATTCATCCACAGCTTTGCGAAGAGGATGGCGACCGTTTTCTGGCTGACTTTTTAAAAGCACATAGAAAAGTTATTATCGGAGCCTGTGCCCCTAATATGCAGAGAAAAATGTTTAAGCAGGCTTTTAAAGATGCCGGACTTGATGTAGAAAAGGATAGTGTCATGCTCGATATCCGAGATATGACCAATGAAAAAGCTTTTGAAGTGGTTAAAAAAGCACTGAAAGATTTAGGTTTCGAAGGAGATGACGAATAATGAGTGAATCTACATTTATGGGCGTAAAAAGAGAAAAAATAGACTGGAGCCCCAGAATTGATTATGCCAAGTGCAACTACTGTATGGAATGCGTCAAATTCTGTCCTCACAATGTTTTTGAGGTACATGAAAATGAAGAAAAAAAGTTTATTGTAAAAAATCCAAACAACTGTGTGGTATTCTGTCGTGCCTGTGGTAAAACTTGCGGACTTGACGCAATTAGTTTTCCTAAAAAAAATGAAACGACTGCTTATATTAAAACCATTAGAAAGGAAGCTGAAAAAAATGAGTGAATCATATGCCATTCTTCCCTGCAATGGTTTAGATAAATGTGCTGGCTGTATTTCCAGAGAGGTAGCCGTGCTCCTCTTGGAAAATTCCGAAAGCGAAATCATATGTCCGGTCTTATACCGTATCGCAGATGCTAGATATAGTAAAATCGCACAAGAAAAACCACTGCTTGTCATTGATGGCTGTGCTACCAGATGTGCCAGCAAACTGGCCGCAGAAAAAGGCCTCAAGGTGGTACAAAAAATCAATGTAACAGAAGCAGCTAAGAACCAAAATATTACGTTAAGCAGCACGTTGAAAATTGGAGACAAAGAAACACAATTCATTCAATCCATAGCAAAAGAACTGTTAAAGGAACCGGAACAGGCGAAAAATAAAAAACAAGAAATTATATTCCCTGAACATTTCGATTATACAACGTATAAAAAAGACAAGTTCATTTTCAAAGTACCAAAACAAGGCTTTTATTTTAATGAAAATGATTGCTGGGCATATGTCTCTGGAAATATCGCGCGCGTAGGCGTTACGGATTTTGTACAACAAAATCTTTCTGATATTATGTTTTTCACTCCGCCAACTGTCGGCAGTGATATTGAACAATTCGGTGAACTGGGAACCGTTGAATCCGGCAAAGCGGTCTTTGAAGTAGTTTCTCCCGTATCTGGAAAAATTATCGCAGTGAACGATGATATTTCCGCTACCCCGGAACTGATAAATAAAAATCCTTATGAAAATGGCTGGATTGCCGATATTGAGCTTACTGATTTTGAAAATGACAAAGAACTGCTTCTTGATTTTGATGAATATTTCACTATATTAAAAAGAAAGGTTGATGAGTTTCATGTCGGAAAAAATTAAGGTTATACCCTGCAGTGGAATGGGGAAGGTTTACGGTTTAATCGGAAGAGAAAGCGTATTAAAAGTAGTAAAAGAACTTTGTCCTGAGCAAGCGGAAACAATGTGTTTAGCTTATATTGTAACAGGAGATGATGAGGTAAAAAAACAGATACACAACAAGAAGTGCATTACTCTTGACGGCTGTCCTGCTATGTGTTCCGCAAAAAGTGTTGAACTTGCCGGAGGAAACATCGTAGAAAAGCGAAGAGTCCTTGACACGTTCAAAAAACATAAAGGAGCCAAACCGGGTACAGCAACGGAATTAACCGAGGAAGGCTGGCATATATCCGATGAAATTGCCGGAGATATTGCGAATACAGTGAGAGTTTTAAGTAGGGAGGATTAAAAAATGGCTGATGATAAATTAACAATTGGCATCGTTTCTTGCAGCGGAGAAAATTGTTTGGGAGGAACGATATCAAGACTGGCTACAAGAAAAGTACTGGAGGAAAAAGAAAACGAAACTGTAACAATCTGCCTACCATTATATCTTGCGGGAGGCGAAGAAGAACGAAATTTTGCGAAAGAATATCCTACCATTGCAGTTGATGGATGTTCTAAATGCTGTGCCAAAAGAGCAACGGAAAAATATAGTGGAAAAATATCCACTTCTATTGATTTAAGTAAAATCATTGGGAAAAAAACAGCAACTTCCGAATCTTTATCAACTAAAATGATAAATGATAGTCACAAAGAAATGATTGAAAGTGTAGCCAATGAGATCAGGAAAAAAATTGATGAAATTTTAAAAATCCCCAATCCTAATAGCAATTAATGAGACAAGGGGGGCAAATCTCTCATTTTGTGTAAACCTTCGTGTGGCGTAAAATAAAATTACATCATATGGAGGTTTACACAAAATTTGGGATTGCCCCTTTATCATAGATGTTTTCATAATCCCGCTAAAGAAATCGGCATAACCAGAAATATTGATACTCGTGTTATGCGTCATTTTTATATTACTTATATGCTTGAAATGGGCATTGATAAATTTGACTTAAAATCAGTTACAGGACATGCTTCATTCAAAATGATTGATGAAGTATATCGGGAAGTCACAGATGATACCAATAAACGTTTGCAAAAAGTTTCAACAAGCGTCCTCAATTTAATTGAACCACAAAAACAAAATAATTGCAAAATCATACAGTTTCCCACGGTTAGTTAATCTAGTGAGCATGTTTAAAACTGGTTTAAAATTGTAAATTATTGACTAGATTAATAAAACAAAAAACGCCTACAAATGTAGGCGTAATAGGCATGGAGCCACTTATCGGATTTGAACCAACGACCCTCTCATTACGAACACCCTCATCTATAAGATGAACATGTTCCCAAAGTAGAGAAACGACATAATCAATATCTTTATAAAAATATACATTAATAAATTATTACACCAATTTACCAAAAATATCAATCTGTAAGGCGCAAATAAGGAGCATAGAATTCTTTGTATCATTACATAATTTAGCCTAGTATAAGACAATAAAACAATTAGGGTATCCGGCAAAGCGACAAACGTTGTATAATTGGATCAACCAAAAAACGTTATTGCCTGAAAATTCCTCTACCTCTTGCGGGGTAAATACACCGGAACACCCTCGACATCCATCTGTAAAATTCAAACTTGAAATTCTCCATCGATGCTTTGAACTATGTGAGAATGTACAAGCGGTTTCATCCGAAGTTGGATATAGCACAGCGAGTATATATCAATGGAGAAAGAAATACCTCCAGAAAGGAGTTATCGCTCTAATGAATCCAGCTAATGAACGTCCGAGAGATCCGCTTTCTCCCGGAGAATTTTCAATTGATTCGAAAAAAATCGACAAACTGAAAACTAAGATAGAAGCTATGCAGCTAGAGTTAAATGTCCTGCGTGAGACCATCCAATGTATTAAAAAAAGACCCATGCGTTGCATTGACCCCGTTAAGCAATCGGGAAAAGGCAGTGATCATCGACGACCTGAGAAGTAAGTATTCACTACCGTTCTTGTTAAAATCCTTGGATATGGCAAATAACAGTTATTATTATCAAAGACAATCAATGCAACGTGAAGATAAATATCAATCAGTAAGGAAACTCATAAAAAAATATTTTGTAGAGTATAAACAACGATGTGGATATCGTCGTATTTTCCTTAGTCGATTTTAATCATGAATTGCTTGAAAAGGTAATTACTACATTCGAGATTAAGCGGTCTTTGAGTATGAAAGGATGTCTTTATGACAATGCTGTTGCAAAGGTGCCATTCAAAATATTTAAAACGGAATTTGTTTACTGACGAACCTTTGACAGTTTAGCTCAGTTACAGTATGAACTAACAAATTATGTGAATTGGTTTAATAATAATAGAATTCATGGATCATTAAATTATATGACTCCAGTGGTATTTAGAAAATTGATCTTATGAAAAGTGTCCGACAAAGTGTTGACAATCCACTACATGATATTTACAATTCCATTTACTGTGTGATAGACTGTGTGTCATTCATCAAATGACCTTCTTTGATGTGGATGAATATTCCGGTATGAAATACCCCATGAATTTGGTCTGTGGAAACCGGTTAAATTGTCCTTTATACTGTAGTCATGCGTTAGCAAAAACGAAATATATCCGCCTTCCCGATTTTCTTATAGACCTTGAGATGGCACAAAGTGAGGGCACATATAAAAAGTGCTTATGAAATATGCTAACCCTATTCTGCTTATCATTGATGAATGGCTTCTTTTGAAGCCGAAAGCCTCTGAACAACAGGATATCTTGGAACTGTTGCACATAAGGAGAAAAAAATTCTCAACCATCTTCTGTTCTCAATATCACCAAGATGGTTTGTATGATCAATTAGGTGGTGATGATCGCCCCATAGCGGAGGTCATACTGGATAGAATAAAACATGAATCTTACAAGATTAACATCGTAGCATCCTCTCCTCAAGGTTATAAATCTATGCGAGAAATATACGGTTTAAATCAAAACATTAGTGAGTAGATATATTAATTTGACTAAGGTGCGGTTTCCTGGTTCCAGATTCGCGATTTCCGCTTCACCGAAACCACGGTTTCCCCGCACCGGAATATACAGTGGATAGGTTTGCAGTTGACGGATCGCATTCTTATCTTACATTAAAGATGTTTTGTTTTAAAACTTCAAAGACTCATCGCTTAAGCTTTTGGAACCCCTGGTCTAACCAGAGATTTTCTAACTACAACAAAAAGAGGAACAATCTTTTGAATGTTCCTCTAACTTGTGTTTTGCTATTGAGCCAGCTCAACATTTGACATAGACCCTTTTTTATACTTCTGACAACTGAAAAAGAATGCCCCGAATCGCTGTTCAACACTTCAGTACACACTTTTTCTTGTTTCTTAAATCAAATTCTGTTGTACAAGAACTTTTTCTATTGCTGCAGCAACACCGTCCTCTGTATTCGTTGCAGTAACAACCTTAGCAATTTTTAAAATACATTCATTACTATTTCCCATAGCAACCCCGATGCCCGCATTTTTAATCATTGAATAATCGTTATTGTTATCGCCTATACACATAATATCCATAGGTTTAATTCCATACATGTCACCTACAGATCTAACCGCACTCCATTTATTGACACCGGGTTCCACCATTTCCAAATAATCCGGCATGGAAGACGAAAAATCAACTTGTTGAGAAAACTTACACTCTAAATCATTTCGAACAGCTTGAAAATCCTTGCTCTTGGCAATCACAAGCATTTTGCACGGCGGCGTAGTAATATTACACATACTATCACCTAGAATTTCTTCTTCTACACCAAAAACTTTTTGATAGTTTTCCGAAAAATCATTATGTGAAAATACTTGAAATCTATCATCGGCATAGGTTTGTATATGATAACCTTTTTGTCCACAATAGCGAATAATAGATTGTGCTGTTTTTATCTCAATAGGTTTTTCATAAAGTACTTTTTTTGATCTGCTGCCTATAACTGCAGCTCCGTTATAAATAACCAAAGGAACATCTAAATCAAGATAATCAGCATATCTTTTAACTCCCGCAAACACTCTCCCGCTGGCAAACATTACCACAATACCTGCTTTGACTGCTTTTTGGACAGCTTGTTTATTACGAACCGAGATGTTCTTATCGTCATCAAGCAATGTTCCATCCATATCTACAGCAATTAATTTAATGCTCATACCCAGCTCCTTTTTCTGTTAAGCATTTACAAACTAATTTCTTGTTGTATTGTCTGTCCTAAAAAACATTTTACTTCTTAGATCTGAAATCTGTTATGATTCGTGAAAATGTTTTGGCGCGTTCTGTAATTTCAGCAAATTTACCTTCGGCAACTAATTGGGCATTCACCAATTCTCCACCAATACCGGCCGATGAAGCTCCCGCTTTTAAGAAATCAGGTAAATTAGAAGCTCCCACCCCACCTACAACCATCATATCTACTTGATTAAGTGGCCCTTTCAATTGTTTAATATATTTTGCTCCCAAAACACCGGCCGGGAAAATTTTAACGATTCTGGCACCGGCCTCCCATGCTGTAAGTGCCTCCGTTGGTGTCATAACACCTGGAACAGGAACAACATTATAACGCAGACAAGTCTGAATCATTTTCGTATTTAGAGTAGGCGCCAAGACAAATTTAGCCCCTGACAAAATAGCAATCCGAGCTGTTTCTTCATCTAAAACGGTACCGGCACCCACCAATAAATTATCAGCGTATTCTTTACAAAGCGCCTCTATCATCTGCGCTGCACCCGGAGTATTAAACGTCACTTCAATAGTGCTGACTCCACCTTTTAACAAGGCCTCGGCAATACGTTTCAATGCATCAGCAGAAGTACCTCTAACAATAGCACATACTCCCTTATCATTAATGTTTTTTAAAGTTTCAAAATCTTTCATTTCAAACAGCTCCTTTATCAATTACATATACACACAAAAATATATGACATACTTACCATTCGGCATATGTGCCGTCATAATTGCGCCATTTTGGATTAGACCATTTTAGTCCTTCTTGGCTGATTTTTTTAACAAGATCTTCATCAATTTCAATACCCAAGCCGGGTGCTGTCGGAATATTCACAAACCCATCTTTATATTGGAAAATTTCTTTATTTTTTACAAAATCAAGCAGATCAAACCCTTGATTATAGTGAATACCTAAACTTTGCTCTTGAATGAAAACGTTAGGTGTACAAACGTCCAACTGTAGAGTGGCCGCAAGTGCAATAGGTCCGTAGGGAGCATGTGGAGCTACTGCCATATCAAAACATTCCGCCATAGCAGCAATCTTTTTGGCTTCTAAAATGCCTCCTGTTAAAGATAAATCCGGCTGAATGATATCAACAAAACCATCCTTGAAAATCGGTTTAAATCCCCAACGGGTATACGCGCGTTCACCGGTGGAAATAGGAATGGAAACATGATTTGCAATATCTCGCAGCATTTCTATGTTTTCAGGTAAAACAGGTTCCTCGATAAACATCAAGTGAAATTGCTCCAATTCCTTTGCTAAAACCTTAGCCATAGGTTTATGTACACGACCGTGAAAATCAACGGCAACTTCCAAATCATACCCGACTGTATCACGAATAGATTGTACCCGTGCCGATACTTGTTGTACTTTTTTGTAAGTATCGACATAATGCATTTCTTCCGTTGCATTCATCTTAACTGCCGTAAATCCCATATTTTTACGCTTTAAAGCTTCATTCCCAACATCAGCCGGCCGATCACCGCCAATCCAAGAATAAACCTTGATTTTAGTTCTGGCCCTCCCACCCAAAAATTCATATACCGGCATATTGTAATATTTTCCCTTAATATCCCATAAAGCCATTTCAATCCCAGATATAATTGTCATTTCGACAGGTCCGCCCCTGAAAAAGAAACGATACAAAAGCTGCCAGATATCCTCTATCTGCCCCGGATCCTTACCTATAAGATATTCCATCATTTCCCGAGCCCCGGTAATTACCGTTTCCGTACGCGTACCGCTAACAAGTTCCCCCCAACCGCTAATACCTTCATCTGTGTTTATTTTTAAAAAAATCCAGCGTGGTTTTATTTTATAAATATCGTAAGAAGTTATTTTCATTATTCCATCCATTCCTTTCAGGCATATATTTATTTTTAAATCTAATTACAATTTGTTGCACCAAACCTCAACATTTCTATACACGCTAATTTCTCCAAACCCAAAGGTTTCCGCCTTTGTCTTTTGTCCATTACATACATGAATCAAAGCATTAAATATGTTATCTCCACATTCAAACAAACTCTTTGTTCCTCTTAAAACTACAGATGCATCAATATCTATGTTATCTTCCATATTGACATACGTTTCATGGTTTCCCGTGATCTTCAACACTGGCATAATAGGATTTCCAATAGGATTTCCCCGTCCGGTTGTAAAAACACATACCTGAGCTCCTCCAGCTGCCATGCCAGTCAAGGATTCAATATCATAACCGGGCGTATCCATAATAACTAATCCCTTTTCTCTTGGTCTATCACCATAGCGAACTACTTCGTTAATAGTAGTTCCTCCTCCTTTAGAAATACCCCCCAAAGCTTTTTCTTCCAATGTACTTAATCCGCCTTTAATATTACCAGGAGTGGGATTTGCTCCTCGAGTATCAATACCCATTTTGGAAAAATCTATTTCCAGACCTTTAATAATTTTATATATGTTCTCTTTTACCTCATTATTTTTAGCTCTTCCTGCTAAAATGTGTTCAGTACCGATAAGTTCCGTTGTTTCTCCCAATATTACCGTTCCACCGGCAGTTACCAGTTTATCACTACAGTATCCCAAAGACGGATTAGCTGCCAATCCACTGGTGGCATCCGAGCCTCCGCAATTCGTTGCCAGAATAATAGATGATAAATCAGCATCAACACGTTCCTGCAAAAACATTTCCCGCACCATTGTTGCTGCAACGGTAACACCTTTTTGTATAGCACGCACCGTGCCGCCTTCGTCTTGAATAGTAAGCACCTTTACTGGCTTATTCGTTCGAGCACTGATCATCTCATACAAAATATATGGCTGAATAGTCTCACAGCCTAATCCGACAATAAGAGCGCCATATACATTGGAATTCAGCACCAATCCGGTAAGCGTACGTTTCATAATGTTGACACTATCACCGATTTGTCCACATCCTTTTGTATTGGGAATAAAAACAGCATCAGGAATCTGTTCCGAAATACGTTGAGCTGTTTCGTTCGCACATCCTACTGTAGATAAGATTAGGACCTTGTTACGGATTCCAAAGGTACCGTCCGTTCTTTTATATGCCTTAATGCGCATCGTTTATCGCCACCCCCTGAATATTGTGGACATGTACATGTTCACCGGTTTCAATAGATTGAACGGCTTTTCCGATAACCTCTCCATACTTGTAAATGATATCTCCACTTTTAAAAACAGTTAATGCTATCTTATGATATTGAGCAATATCATCCTTAGCCACAATACGGCCCACTGCTTTATTTTCACGTATGACACAAACAACATCACCTGCCGTTACAGGCTCCAGTACCATAGCAACATTGTCTTTTTCTTTCATATGAATAGCTTTCTTCTCACTCATATTCCACCATCTACTTTCCCTTTATGCCTTTAAAACGTTAGGCGGGATTTTTCCGGTCAAAGCCGCAATAACATTATCAACAGCCATATTTCCCATTCTAAGATTTGATTCTTTTGTAGTACCGCCGATATGAGCCGTAACAATGACATTGTCTAAATCATACAAAGGAAGATGTTCCGGCGGTTCATGTTCAAATACATCCGCAGCATATCCACGAACAAGCCCACTCTTTAAAGCTGTTTCCAACGCTGTATAATCTACCAACTGACATCTGGCTGTATTAACAATGACAACCCCATGTTTTAAATGCGCAATTCTTTCCTCATTCAGAAGATGTTGAGTCTCTTCCAGCAGTGGCAAATGTAATGTAATATAATCAGCGGTCAGCAAGAGTTCATCCAGTGGTACATATTTCACTCCAAAACTTTTAGCTTCAGCATTTTCAAAAATGTCGTATCCTAAAAGATTCATATTAAAACCACGTAAACGACTGGCAACTTGACATCCTATATGTCCGGTTCCAACAATACCAACAGTTTTTCCGTTCATACACATTGGTGCTTTCGGTTTATTCCATTTACCAGCCTTAGTATCTCTATTAGAAATAACTATACCTCGAGCTAAATTAATCATATATGCTACTGCCAAGTCAGCTACTTCAGTTGCATTAGATCCGGGTGCGTTTGTTACATAAATTCCTTTTGAATTTGCATATTTAATGTCAATAGCATCTACGCCGATCCCATGTTTAGCAATAATTTTAACATTAGGACATCTATTAATAATATCTGCTGTAATCTTATCATTTCCGACTATAAGCGCATCCGCATCAACACCAAGTTCACTAAATTCCTCTGGAATCAAAGGACGCCCATAAGGATTAGTAACAACATCCCATCCCAAAGCTTCCATTCGCTCTTTTGGTTCTTTATTAATTTTCCCAAATGTTACCGTACTCGCTAAAACTTTGATTTTTGTCATAACTCAGCCTCCAATAATTTTTCGAACAAATATGCCATGACACCGGAATTATCCATTGGAATAATAACAACACCTATAAACTTATTTACCAACATGGTTAATGATACTAAGTATCTCATTGCTGCTTGTTGCTCTACGCATTTTATCAATCACATCTGTGTTTTGAATAAGAGCCGCTAATTCTTTAAGCATCACAACTTGATCTTCTTTCTTATTAAGAGCAAGCATAAAGACCATACTAACTTTTACTTGATTATCCGAATCACCCATAATGTTAAATTTTATCGGATTCGTCAAAGTTGCCACAGCTACAACAGGATTAATAACATGTTCCACATCAGTATGCGGCAATGCACAACCATAATTTTCCATTTCAAGTCCTGTAGGATAATGTTTTTCTCTATCACTTATACCTTTTAAAAAGCTTTCTTTTACAAATCCTTTTTCATGAAGCACAGTACACATTTTGCAGAATAAATCATTCTGATCAGCCACTTCCAGATTTGGAAATACCAGGTCGGCATGTAAAAGTTTTAAAATTTGCATAATGGATAACTCGCCATCCTTCATTTAATTTTATTCTCAATTAGTTGCTAAAATAACGAGAATATGTCAATCATTTTTATTGCTTATTCACCAAATCCACTATCGACCAATGTTTTGAGGGCAGTAAATGCTTGGACTTCATCTTCCCCTTCAGCTGTGACAGTAAGTATTGCCCCTTTCCTGGCAAACAAACTCATAATCCCCAGAATCCTTTTTGCATCTACTTGATTTCCTTTGTAAGTTACTGTTATTCTCGACTTGAATGATTGGGCAAGTGCAACAAAACCTAAGGCAGGACGTGCATGCAGGCCCGTTTCGTTAGCTATTACTAAGTTTTCTTTCACTGCCATACCCTGATCCTCCTTACAAATGTCACAAATCATATATGTCTGTAATTTATGTACATGAGTGATATTTGGTATCTCAACTGTTAATTATATTCACGCCTGATTTTTTGCCAAGTTCAAATAATTGCTCAACAATGGCATTAAATTCTACTATTTACTGTCAAACTATTCATGTAATATCGCTCCATTAGAAGCCGCTGTGACTTGTTCGCGATATAATCTCAATTGCTTACTCGGTTCCTTAGAAACAATTATTCTATCTGTTATATGTCTTTTATTTTCTTCTTCCTGAGTAATTTCCCAATGAAACCTTCTTTTCTCAATATCGATAGAAATCATATCCCCATTATGAATATAAGCAATGGGTCCCTTATCGGCTGCTTCTGGCGAAAGATACCCGACAGCAAGTCCTGCAGAATGACCTGAAAAACGACCATCTGTAAGCAGAGCTGTGTTTTTTACTTTGGTTATAACCTCTGTAACTCTGTGCATTTCGCGCATACCAGGTCCTCCTTTTGGTCCTTCGTTGCGAACTACTACAACATCACCTTCTTGAATAATATTATGATCTAATGCCTCCATACAGTCTTCTTCACTTTCAAACACTTTAGCGGGTCCTCTAAAAAACCATTTTTCTTTCGGAACAGCTGAAATTTTAATTACTCCACCATCTTTAGCAAGATTTCCTTGTAAAACAGCAAGGCCACCTTCATCTTGGAACGGTGTTTTCATAGTTTTGACAATAGTGCCATCAGGATTAGGTGCATTTTTCACATTATCATATAATGTATTTCCATTAACAGTAGGAGTGTTTTCATGCAATTTAGGCAACAATTCTTTTAGTATTACCGGAACACCGCCAACTCCATCAAGATCAGCTACCGTATATGTTTTTCCATTTGGATACACTCTTGTTATAAGTGGCGTGTTATGTGAAATGCGATCATAATCCATCCGTTTTATCGTTAATCCACATTCAGCTGCAATGGCTGGAATATGTAAAAATGTATTAGGTGAACCACCGATAGCCGAAGCTACAGTCATAGCGTTTTCAAAAGCTGCTTGCGTAAAAAATTTTCTTGCAGTTATATGTTTATGAACTAAATCTAAAATAACATGTCCACTTTGACGAACCAATTTTTTCTGTTTATCAGATTGCGCAATCATTGTAGCCATAAGTGGTAATGTGATTCCCAACGTCTCTGCTATAATACACATTGTATTAGCAGTACCCATTACCGGACAAATCCCCGCTGAAGGCAGATATTCCTTAGTAACCTCTACTAACTGCTTTTCATCAACTTCGCCTCTTATAAATGCATATCTTGTTTCTTTAGATTCAGCCGGAGTAATATAATTGCGAATTACACCACCGGTTACCATTATGCTAGGTATATCCAAACGTGCAGCAGCCATTAACATAGCCGGCACAATTTTATCACAAGAACCAATTAAAACCATTCCATCAAAAATATTATGTCCTAAAATCATTGTTTCAATGGAGTTTGCAATAATTTCACGACTCGGCAAAACAAATTTCATGCCTCGATGCCCCATAGCAATGCCATCACACATTGCTATAGTATTAAATTCAAGCGGAGTACCTCCTGCTTCTCTAATGCCTCTTTTTACTTCTTCTGCAACTTCTCTTAAGTGGCAATGCCCAGAAACAATATCATTCCAAGAGTTTACGACTGCTATAATGGGTTTCTTTAAATCATTATAACTTATTCCACACGCTCCTAAATGTCCTTTAGCAATGGCTCTTTGATAAGGAGGTAACGCCTCAATAGTTAACACTAAGAATCACTTCTTTCCAGTAAATTTACAACAAAAGTACTCTCGTTCATTTTTATTATGAATCTAATATCTTTCTACACTTCAAAATGCCAACAAGTTAGAAAACACAGACTATGCTGGCATTTTAAGGTGGAAGTTTTAATGTAAATTTCGTTAATTTAGTTATTCAACAGTATTGGCATTCTGTACTTTTTATGAAACTCTACTATAAATTATTTATTGGTGTCGATATCTTTACTTTCTGCTTTGTAACCTACCAATTTCCAAAAAACAGCAGGATTCTTACTGCGAGCATACATCAAAGCAAGAATAACAACAACACTGGCAACAAGAACAACAGGTTGCAGACCTATATAGTAAAAAATGCCGTGCAACGGTCTAATATCCGCACCAATCATAGCTGCACCAGTATCCGGTAATTTAGTACCAATATTAGTAACCAGATTTGCAAAAGCAGGTGACATCGCACTGGAGAAGAGCAAAGTAATAGCTACATTTATAACATTAACAATATATGCACAAAGAATATTTCCATTAAAAACAGCAACTGCAGTAATGGCTAAAAAGAATGGAGTAACACCTAAATCAGCCATCATTAAAAAACGATTGCCCGGTAGAAAAAAAATAAGAGGTACGGTTGTAATCATAGTCAGTAAAGCAACTGTAATATTATCTGGATTTCCTACACACAATGCTCCATCCATACCAAAATTGATTTTTCTTTTAGACCCATGTTTGGCCAATAGACTACGTACTTTTTCACTGAGAGCAGCAAAACCTTCTAACAAAGCAGTAGTTGCTTTTGGATATAAATAGATGAAAGAACCGGTTCCCATACCTAAAACCAAAATACGAGACCAAGTAGTCAATTGCTCAATTTCCGGGAACCAAGCAATAATACCGATAAGCACAGCAACAAAAAATCCAATAACCACAGAATCACCAAAAATACCAAATTTACGACGAATTGTTTCAGAATTAACATTAATTTTTGTCAGACCAATTTTTTCAAAAATCCAACGAAAAATAATTGCTACAATGATACCGCCTTGAGCACTGGCATGGGGAATAGTAATACCTGGCAACTTGAAAAATTTCTGAAATTGTGGTGCAGTAACATCTCCAATCCAAAGCAGAAAAAGTTCGATAGCAATAGCTGCAATAATACCATAAATGTAGCTACCGGTAGTATAGTAAACCATACTTCCAATAAAAGCCCAATGCCAAAAATTCCATAAATCAAGGATTAGCGTATCTGTAAATTTAATTCCAATCATAATCACATTAATAATAATACCCATAGGAATAATAATGGCCCCAATTGTAGTAGAATAAGCAACTGCTGCAAGTAAAGCCCAACCTGTATCAAGATAAGGAAGTTGAATACCCCGCTGAACAACCATGTCAGTAATGGGTTTACTCATGAGCCCCAAAAAGAAAGGGTTTAAAACTGTAACCAAGCCAGCTAACCCAACCCCAATATAAATAGCAGACCTTAATGCCTTAGCCGGCTTGGTTCCTAAAATGATCTCAAAGATAAAAATGATAATAGGAAGAAGGACCGCCGCACCAAAAATTTTCATGAAATTTTGTATTATGTCCATGTAATATTACCTCCAAATTCATACTCGAAGTGTTAAACGTATTAGAAAGTCAATATCTTTCCAGCTTAAATCATTTTTTATCAGCAATAGCTTTGATTTGTTCCATAACTTCTTCTTTACCGATCCCGGTTAAAAAAGGTACTCCATTAAATATAGGTACTTTTTTGGGTAAATCTAAATCAGTACCCGCATTGGAAACAATAACATCATAATTACCATTTTCAATAGTTGCCTGTACATCGGCTATACGTCCCTGCTGAAAATTGGCTTGAATTCCTGCTTCTTCACAAGCTTCACGAATAGATACCAAAACAATAGTCGACGTTGCTACCCCATCAGCACATAAAACTAAACCTTTTAAACTTTTTGTCATAATGTTCCCTCCTAATGTATGTTTCATCTTTTTTCATTCTAATCTATTGCTTGAAAATTCATGCGATAGATAATCAACCTTCTGTACTTCATCCTAGACTTAATATTGTTCTTATCAATCCAGCAATATTACTTACTCACCAAAACCACTATCAACTAATGTTTTTAAAGCCGCAGAAGCTTGTGCTTCATCTACTCCTTCAACTGTAACAGTAATTGTTGCACCCTTCCCCGCACCTAAAGTCATAATACCCAAAATTTTCTTTGCATCTACTTCATTTCCATTGCAAGCTACCATTATCTTTGACTTAAATGATTTGGCAAGTTTAACAAAATTGGAAGCCGGACGCGCATGCAATCCCGTTTCATTAGTTATTACCAGATTTTCTTTCACTGCCATACTTTGATCCTCCTTATAAATGCCATACTCCCTATATATCGGGGTTGTATGCAAAATATCGTAAAGATACCAAACTCTAATGGTTTTCATTCATTATGTGCATATGTGATATTAGGTATCTCATATCGTTAATTATATTCACAACTTGATTTTTTGCCAAGTTCAAATGATTGCTCAATAGTGGTATCAAATTCTACTGTGTCTCAGGCTCCCCAAAGAAAATCTGGTGTATTACTATATTTCAACTAACAAAATAGTTCGATAACGGAAATATCGGAGTTGAAATTGTTGCACTATTTGTGTAAAAATTCCGACCATAAAATCAAACATTTGTTCTCTTTATTTCATTGATATTACAAATTTAAATTGTTATAATTAAAAAAGCAAATAGTGAATAATAAGAATGTCAAAAGTTGTATTTATTTTATGTTTTGGTATGGGGCTGATAAACAAATGAATAAACGTTCAACAAAAATGATTAAAACAGTATATGAAAATCCGCATGTCTTTGATATACAAGAACTTGCCGACAAACATTCCATCTCTATCAGAACCATTCGTAATGATGTCAACTATATCAAAGAATATTTGGAACCTTTAAAAATCGGGCTCTCGATCGATAAGAACAATAAATTTTATCTTAAATACGATGGTGTGTCTTTGTCTGCGATTTTAAGTCATTTGGATTTTTATAATTACAGTCTGAATCAAGAGGAACGGTATGTTTTAGAATTTGTCATTTTATTTTTTTCCAGAGATTATATTACTTTTGCTGAAATTGCCGAGTTTCTCTGTGTATCCAGATCTACAATCATTGCTGATCTGGATCAACTTAATGCCCTACTGAAAACCTATAAATTAAATGTACACGGTTTCTCCAGTCAAGGTATCAAGCTTTTTGGAAGAGAAATTGATATTCGCAGTTATTACATGCAAGTTCTTTTGACTAACACCGACCTTTTGCAACTGTTTTTCAATCAAAAAAATCCGGTCATCTTCAAAAACTTTAACGAATGTTTCACATCCGGTCACCATCGCACACTGCACAGTTTAATAAATGAAAATGAAATTAGGACCGGTGAATTTCTCACGGAAGGCTCGTTTGTGATTTTACAACTGTATTTGATTGCTTCTATTTTCAGGGTAAAAATAGGAAAACCATTACATAACGGCGAATGTCACACCAGTTCTTCCCATAACTTTGATAAACTGTACACCTATTTAGTTCAATATTTCGAACTGAATTCTTCGTTGGATGAAAAAAGTTTTCTGAATAATCTTTATAAAAAACTTCGCTTCATTAAGAGAAATGTTAATAAAAATATCATGGTTAAGATTCAAACTATAACCAGAAAGTTTATTGAAAGAATTTCCGATGAGCTGCATTTACCTCTTTATATCGATTATGACTTCTTTCTTGGCCTATCCAACCATCTGGAGCATATTTTTTCCGGTGGAGACACACAAACTGTCGTGGAATATGCTGATGTAAACATGATCGTGGAAAACAATATGAATATTAAAACTGTTGTAGAAAATAATATGGATATACTTGAAATTCTTTTAGGACGACAAATTCAAGAACAGGAAATCGCCTATATCGTTATTTACATTTGCGCCGCCATTGAAAAATATCAAAAATACAGCAATAATTCCAATGTCATTTTAGTTTGCAACAGCGGCATCGGTACCAGTAAGTTATTACAACAAAAAATCAACGAGAAATTTAATTTCAATATTTTAAATGTCGTCAGTGTCCATATGTTAAACAACACAGATACTTCTGATATTGATTTTTTGATTTCCACTATTGAGTTATCTAATTGTAAAGTGCCTTATGTACGTATTTCTCCTTTGCTAAACGAAGAGGATTATTTGAAATTACAGCAAATATCAAAAAAAACAATCGGGCATAGCAATGAATCACGCAATGAAGGCTATTTTATGGCTAAACAGTTAAAAAAAACATTAAAGGATTACCCTGATTTATTAACACAAGTACAGCAAACGGTAAAAAATTATTTTGAGAATACTACGCGAGCAAAAGAACCCGGCTTAGCTGAACTTCTGCAACCGCCATTCATAGAGCTGGATGTGCAAGCAAAAGATTGGCAGGATGCTATACAAAAAGCGGCTCAACCGCTGCTCCGCCATCATATCATTACAAATTCCTACATTGATGCTATGATAAAAAATGTTCTCGACTATGGTCCTTACATTGTTATTGCACATGGGTTCGCCCTTCCTCATGCCTCCATTGATGCAGGTAGTCTGGGCGTCGGCATGAGTCTTATACGCCTGAAAACGCCTGTGGAATTTCATTCGCCTCTTCTGGATCCCGTTCGTTATGTCTGTGTTCTTTCGACTATTGACCAGGAAAAACACCTCAAAGCATTCTTAAATATGGCTAATCTATTAAAAATGAACGGTTTTCTTATTCAGTTAGATCAAGCCAAAACACCGGACGATCTATCTGATATTCTTGCGACAAATGAGATGAATTTATTGCAGCAAATATAAAGTATTTATTAAAATGCAATTCTGTTATAAAATATCTATAAAACTTTAATAATATAGATGTCTTGTATTCGTTACACAAACAAAAATATAGTTTCGACAGGAGGAAAAATAATGTTAACATTAGAAGGAAAAAGCGTCTTTAACGGTATCACCATCGGACCAGTGGTACTTTACAAGCGCACAATCCATAAGGTAGCTGATCAGCTGGTCGACGATACAGAAACTGAGGTAGCAAGATTCCATACCGCTCGTCTTGCTGCGCAGAATGAGATCAAATCCTTATATGAAAAAGCCTTGACGGAAGTAGATGAAAAGACGGCCGAAATTTTTGATGTGCACCAGATGATGCTGGACGACCCGGACTATATTGAAACCGTTGAAAATACAATCCGCACACAGAAAATAAATGCAGAATATGCAGTCAACGCTGCTGCCGACAGCTTTGCCGAAATGTTCGCAGCCATGGAAGACGCCTATATGCAAGAGCGCGCCGCCGATATCCGGGATATCTCCGGCAAAGTGCTGAACGCGCTTACAGGCAGTAACAACATGGTAACGCTGACTGCACCTTCCATCGTAGCTGCCGATGATTTGGCTCCCAGTGAAACACTGTCCTTGGATAAAAATAATATTCTGGCTTTTATCACCGAATCCGGTTCTACCAATTCACACACGGCTATTTTGGCACGTACCATGGGTATCCCTGCTATCGTGGGAGCAGGAGATACATTACTTGCTCATCTGCATGAAAAACAAACCGTCATTGTAGACGGTTTTGATGGAAAAATCTATATTGATCCCGATGTGGCAACGTTGGAAGCAATGACAGCAAAGATGAACCAGGACCAAAAGCAGAAATCCCTGTTGGCAAAACTGAAAGGTAAACCCAATGCAACCAAATCCGGCCGTAAGATCAAACTCTACGCGAATATCGGACAGCCGGCTGATTTGTCGGCCGTATTGGACAACGACGCGGGCGGCATCGGCCTGTTCCGCAGTGAATTTCTCTACTTGGGACGGGATACGTTCCCCAGTGAAGAAGAACAGTTCACAGCCTACAAGACCGTCCTGGAAAATATGGGCGGAAAAGAAGTGGTAATCCGCACGCTGGATATCGGTGCCGATAAGAAAGTAGGATATTTCAATCTTCCTGCCGAGGAAAATCCGGCATTGGGTTACAGGGCGATCCGCATTTGTTTGACACGTCCGGAAATCTTCAAAACACAACTACGCGCCATTCTGCGTGCCAGTGCCTTTGGCACGGCGTTAGTCATGTTCCCCATGATCACGTCCGTTCAAGAAGTACGTGATGCAAAAATGATCGTTGAAGAAGTGAAAGCAGAACTCACGACTCAAAAAATCAATTTTGACAAGAATATCAAGATCGGCATCATGATCGAAACCCCGGCAGCTGCCATTATCAGCAATGATCTTGCTAAATTCGTTGATTTCTTCAGCATCGGCTCCAATGATCTTACACAGTATACGCTTGCCATCGACCGACAGAACACGTCGCTGGACCATTTTTTTGACGCACATCATCCCGCTATTTTAAAGCTCATTGCCTATACTGCGGAAAACGCACACAACAATGGTATTTGGTGCGGTATCTGCGGCGAATTGGGTGCAGACAAAACCCTGGCGGAAGAGTTCATCAATATGGGCATAGACGAACTTAGTGTATCACCAGCATCCATTTTGCCGTTGCGGGAAAAAATCTTGTCTATCGACTAGCAGGACAGCAAATCGAGTAGGAAGTCACTTATTCGTTGAGCAATCGACCTCTCCGTCAAGTAGCCCCCAGGAATTTCACCTGTAAGCTATCACAGAACCGTACGTAAATCTCTCAACTCATACGGCTCCTATCATTCAATCACTAGTTAGACGAATTCGAGGGTCCAATGTGGAAATATATTGGGCTCTCTTTTTGCAATTTCTGCCAGCCATTTTTCAGCTCGTTTCCGATGACCTCGGAACCTCTTGTATTTTCATATTGCCCATTTAACTAATCACCGGTTGAGACAGTCTATTGTGTATTTTACTGCCGACGGATTATATTTGGCGAAGTAATTAAGCCATCCTCGAACTATCGGATTTACACGTTCCGCTTATAAACGCTAATATAAAAGTGAGCCACTTTGGCGCAAAACGCTAACTTGAAATTGAGCCACATTAACTCTACTCTAGATAAAGAGAAATCTTTATCCGGAGGTAAACAAGGTGGTAATAACAATGCAAGACTACAAAGAAATCCGGCAGCGCTACCTGCGTGGCGAAAGCCAGCGTCATATTGCGAAGACACTGGAAATTTCCAGAAATACCGTAAAAAAATATTGTGAAGGAGATACCCTTCCTAATGAACGGAAAATTCCGGAACGCCAGACAACGGTCATGACACAGAAAAATGTGCAATTCATTCAACAGTGTTTAAATGAAGATGCGAAAGAACAGCTGCCAAAACAAGCACACACGGCAAAACGGATTTTCGACAGACTCGTAGCTGAAAAAGACTATACGGGAGGTGAATCAACCGTTCGTGCCAAAGTAAAAGAGCTCAGGATGGCTGTTCATAAAGCTTTTATTCCTCTGCAATTTGATCCAGGCGAAGCTTTGCAAGTCGACTGGGGTGAGGCATTTGTCTATTTGAATGAAGAAAAGAAAAAAGTGAACTTGTTTTGTGCTAGACTCTGCTACAGTTGTCGGCCCGTTGTATTGGCATACCGCAGACAGAATGAAGAAAGCTTTTTGGATGCCTTCGTTCACACCTTTTCTATTCTAGGCGGTACCCCTCAAAAAGTTATCTTTGATAACGGTAAGGTAGCCGTTAAAGATGGATTCGGTTCCCACGCCAGGAAACAGGCAGGGTATACGGCATTATCTGCTCATTATGCTTTCGATGCTGTATTTTGTAATCCTGCTGAGGGACATGAAAAAGGGTTAGTCGAAGGATTAGTTGGCTGGTCCCGGAGAAATATTTTAGTTCCGATTCCACACATAAAAACGATGGAAGAATTAAATACGTCCTTACGTTCTCATTGCCTGCAATATGAAAACCATCATATTAAAGGTAAAACGGATACAGTGGGTGAGATGTTTTGTGTAGAAAAAGCCAGCCTGAATCCACTGCCCCATCATTCTTTTGAAACAGCAAAGTGTAAAAACACCCGAGTTTCTACTACTTCGACAATACGCTTTAATACCAACAAGTATTCCGTTCCCGTACAGTATGCCGGTTGTCCGGTTGGCGTAAAAGGATATCCGGAATGCGTTGATATTTATTACCGCGGCAAGCTGATTTCCAAGCACCCACGTTGTTTTGGCAAACATCAGACACACTATTATCTGGCAGATTATTTACCATTATTGGAACAACGTAAGCGGGCTATTTTGAACGCAGCGCCTGTTAAGCAAACGTTGCCAGCAGAAATTCTTGCCGAACTACAGGCAAATGCTTCACACGAAGAGCAACTGACAGCTATATTGCGACGCGAAGCTGCTAAGGAATCCTGCGTACTGCATAGGAAAGATCCGGTAACTATACAACGTGTGAACCTACATGCCTATGACACGCTTTGTTCCAGAAACGAGGGAATACATCATGGCCGTTGAACTGGTAGAAGAACAAATACAATTGTATGCAAAACAGCTGAAGATTCCGACCTTTTCTCACTATGAAGAAGTACTTCGACGTACGAGTCCTGATCAGACCTTTGCGGAGTTACTACTGTTCTTACTGAAAGCTGAATATGAACAACGTCAGGAAAACAAAAATCAACGACGGCTGAAACAAGCCGGGTTTCCATATACTAAGACATTGGATGAGTTAGATGTTAGCCGGTACGGCAGTCAAATCACAGAAATGTTTATGATGGAACTAGCCAGCTGTCGATTTATTGATGATAAGAAAAATATTGTGATGATGGGCAATCCCGGTCGAGGTAAAACACACCTGGCCATTGGGTTAGGATTGAAAGCCTGTGCCGCCGGAATGAGCGTATTATTTAAAAATGCATCAGCGTTATCTACAGATTTAACAGAGGCACGGGATACGTATGTATTGGGAAAACTTGAAAAAAAGATACAAAAAGCAGATTTGTTAATCATCGATGAGATGGGATACGTCAGCTTTGACCGGTACCAATCGGAGCTGTTATTTAAGGTGATTGCGGATAGAAGTGAGCGTGGCAGCATTATTGTCACGACGAATTTACCATTCTCAGAATGGACAACATTGTTTGAAAACACGGCAATGGTAACCGCTTTGATAGATCGTCTAACGTTCCATTCTTATATTCTCGACATGAATGGAGATTCATATCGACTAGAACAGGCAAAAAAGTTTTCTAAGGGTGGCTCACTTTCAGACTAGCGCAAGTGGTTCACTTTCAAACTAGCAAATGGCTCACTTTCAAGTTGACGAACACATTGACAAATAAATCAATCAACAATTTTCCTTTAAAATAAAAAAATGTGAAATTCAATTAAAAAATTATAACATCATATAAATATCATGAATATTACAAACTCGTACAAAAAAAACGGTCATCTATCCAGATAACCGGTAAAAATACATTATATTTTTATCTATCCAATTAATTAGAGACATGCCATTTACTCTCTCATTTTTTAATATATTACGCTGCTACATGAATTTATAAGTTATTGTTAATGAATAATTTTGCTTAAAAACTGTTTTGCCCGCTCATTTTTTGGATTCGCAAAAAAGTGTTCCGGTGTATCCGTTTCCAAAACTTTACCATCTGCCATAAAAATAATACGATCTGCAACCTCATAGGCAAATCCCATTTCATGAGTCACACAAACCATGGTAATACCTGTGTGGGCTAATTCCACCATAACATCCAATACTTCCTGAATCATTTCCGGATCAAGTGCGGATGTAGGTTCATCGAAAAGTATAATTTTAGGATGCATGTTTAATGCTCTAGCAATGGCGACTCGCTGCTGCTGACCTCCAGATAATTGCCCCGGATAGACGTTAGCTTTATCGGCCAATCCAACACGATCCAAAAATTCTATTCCTGTTTTTTCTGCCTGATTTTTCTTAATACCTTGAACCATAACAGGTGCAATTGTAATATTCTCCAATACATTCATATGAGGATACAGATTGAATTGCTGAAATACCATCGCCACCTCTTGTCTAATTTTCTTCAAGGGTGCATTGGGAATTGTCAACTCTTTTCCATCAACAATAACTCTGCCGCTGTCCGGTTTTCCTAACATATTAATGCAACGGATCATCGTACTTTTACCAGACCCGCTGGGACCCAGTACTACTACTTTTTCGCCTTCTTTAATATGTATATTCACATCCTTCAAAACATGGTTTAATCCAAAGGATTTATTTATTTCATTTAATGTAATCATATCTAACCTCTCTTAAGAATAAGGTACTGGACATCGTCATTATTTTACATTATTAGTCTTAGCTGCCTCTGCTGATAACACCATATAATCATCAGGCAATCCATATTTTTCCAATATTTTTTTCAATGTGCCGTCTGAACGCATTTTTTCAAGTTCATTATTTACAGCATTCAGCAAATCTTTATCGCCAAAACGAATCGCCGCCCCTATTTTTCCAGAACTTTCCGGTGTGTAGGGAGTCAATATTCTTAAATTAAGCTCAGAATTTTGTTTTATTGTATATGCGGCAACGATTCCATCCGTAATACAAGCATCAATTTTACCCGTATTTACTGCCATCATTAATTCCGACTGGCTGTTGAATATTTTAACATCTTTTACCAGTCCTTCATTTTTCCACTTTTGTGCAAGATCTAAAAATGCAACACCTTTTTGTCCGCCTATGACTTTATCTTTAAGATCATCTTTGCTTTTTATATCTGAGTCCTTCTTTACAACAACCGCTTCTGCCTCTGTATACCAGACATTAGTAAATGCTGCTTTTTGCAACCGTTCCGGCTTAATATACATGGCATCAGTTACCATATCTATAGATCCTTTGTCCAATTCTACCAATAAATTTTCAAAAGGTACATGTTTCATTTCCACCTTCGCTATTCCAAGCCTTTTAGCTATTTCTTGGATAATTTCGGCATCTACCCCCGAAAATTGATTTGTCTTTGCATCCATATACGCAAAGGGTGCATCATCGGAGGAGCCCACCACCAATACTCCTTTTTGTTTTATTTTTTCTAACGTATTGCTGCTTGAAGCATTTTGCGAAGACGATGTTCCCTTCGTATTTTCAGAACTACACCCCGCCAGTCCGATAGCTGAAATTACAACCATTGTCAATATAAACACTTTTCTTAAATTCATCATTACTCCTCATCCTCTCTTTTTATTTATTAATATTAGACATGGAAAGCTTATATTCGATAAATTTTATACAATGAGACAGCGGTACGCTTAATATAAGATATGCAAGTGCCAAATAGGTATATGCCTCAATGGTATAAAATGTTTGGGAAGCATATGTCTGCGTCCGCAGCAAAAGTTCATTAACAGCCACATATGCTAATAACGACGTATCCTTAATCATCATGACAAGATAATTTCCTAAGGATGGAATAATATTGCGAAACGCTTGCGGCAATATTACGAAACGCAATACTTGTATACGGTTCATTCCCTGCGAATAAGCTGCTTCAAATTGACCTCTGTTAATAGATATGATTCCCGCCCGAATAACTTCCGACATATAGCATCCATAATTAATTCCCAATCCTGCAATTCCTGCCGTTAACGGCGTAATTTGAATATCTGTCTTATATCCAAACACCGCGGCAATCAAATCGAGAATCAGTGGAACTACATAATATATATATACTAGTTGAACTAATAATGGCGTTCCTCGTATAATTTCCAAAAACACATATAAAAAAACTTTAATTATTTTACAGCTGAAAAGTCGTCCAATAGCAATAAGCATACCTAAAACAATGGCTAAAAAAAAGCCTAAAACAGTTGCTTCAATAACTACTCCTATTCCATCAATCAATGAAGGAATCAGATATTCCCATACCGTTACAAAATGTAAATTCGAAAGCAAATTATCCATAGCACATGTCCTTCCATAAAGATGTATTGAAAAAGCACGTTATATTGAGATTCAACAAAAAAGCACAATGATAACCATAAAAACTACACATCATTGTGCTTTGGATCGCTATTAGAAAGTTATTTTTTTTATAGATTGTTCAAAAATATCCAACCCTGCTTCCAGTTGATCATCCGTAATAACAAGAGGAGCCAAAAAGCGAATGCAATTATTATAAATACCGCAGCTTTCCGTAATCAAACCATGCTGTAAGTTTTCCTGAATAATGTCTGCAACGGCTTCAGGCCAAGGCTTTTTCGATTGCTTATCATAAACAAATTCGATTCCTATCATAGCTCCCAATCCCCGAATATCTCCAACACAGGCATACTTTTGTTTCCATTGTTCATATCGCATTCTCACTTTTGATCCAATTACGTTTGCCCGAGTTGCTAAATGATCTCGTTCCATAATTTCAATCGTTTTTAAAGAAGCTGCACAAGCCAACGCATTGCCGCCAAATGTTCCTCCAATAATTCCATTGGGTACTGACTGCATAATTTCATCCCGGCTTACTACTGCGCCTAAAGGAATCCCTGCAGCAATAGATTTAGCTGTCGCAATAATATCCGGTGCACAATTCATTTCCTCCCAATATTGCGATGCAAACATTTTGCCTGTTCTGCACCAACCGGTCTGCACTTCATCTGCAATAAGCAATATACCATTATCGTCACAAATTTTTCGTAATCCCTGAACCCATTCACGTGGTGCCGGAATAAACCCGCCTTCCCCTTGCAGCGGTTCTACTACAACAGCAGCCACACTATCCGCCGGTGCTCCAAAATCAAATGTGTCATAAATTTTATCTATATACCACTGGATGGCCTTATCTTCCGGCATCCCTTCAGGCCGTCTATAAAGATATGGAAATTCCGCACGATATACTCCATCCGGAAAAGGCCCCATCCCTTTCGCATAGGATTTTTTAGCAGTCATGGCCATGGTAAGAAGGGTTCGCCCATGAAAGGCACCCGTAAAAACAATAATATTAGGGCGTTTGGTATATGCCTTTGCTATTTTTACAGCATTTTCATCTGCTTCAGCCCCACTGTTAACAAAATATGTTCTCCTTTTTGTTCCTTTTACAGGTGCAAGTAAATTTATTTTTTCTGCCAAACGAATATATCCTTCATGCGTAATAATATTAGCCATAGCATGAAAATATTTATCCGCTTGTTTTTTTACTGTCTCAACAACCTCAGGTTGACTATATCCTATGTTTAAAACCCCTACTCCGCCAACCCAATCAACAAATATATTGCCATCCATATCTTCTACCATAGCCCCTTCTCCTCGTTTAATTGCTATGGGATAGACCGTACCAACAGCAGATGGAACAGCCTCTTTTCGACGATTCAACAACATATTTGATAAAGGTCCCGGCACAAATTCTGTAACAATTTTAGGTAATTCATTTCTTAACATATAACATGCCCCCAATAAAAAGGACATAGACGAAGCAATGGAATAAGCATCTTTGCTTTGTCTATGTCATAAATTAATATTTTAAAATGTTATAGTCATTGTAGTTTAATATTATACAAAATACAACGTGTTAACAGCATAAATATTTTCTCGCATATTGTTCTCACATAACAATATGAAGTATAATAGTTAAATGCAGCATCGATAAAACAAGATCCATGCTATCCGATTGGTACGCAAAGGGGGGGTATAAAAATGCCATTACTTTTAAAAAATTTTTATAACGCTACTAAAAACAAATATAAGTTGAAACTGCTTTGCGGAGACCAAGGATTATGCCAAGAAGTATCTTGGGTATACTATTCCGAAGATCTCAATACAACGGACTATATACGAAACGGCAACTTAGTCGTTACTACGGGCATGATTATTCATTCTGAAGAAAACTTAAAAAAATTCATATATGAAATCATCCACCGTAACACTGCCGGCTTATTCATTAACATCGGCCATTATTTGCAGGAGAGCGATATCAACAAAGAAATTATTGATTATTGCAATGTCCATAATTATCCTTTATTTGTATTTCCCTGGGAAATACATATTGCAGACATCATGCAGGATTACTTAAATCGCATTGTGCTGGGACAACTCCATGAAGAAAGCTTAACTAAAGCATTTATTAACCTTATACATAGACCGGACCAAGAAGAACTGTACAAAGAGGAGATTGGAAATTCCTCATTTATGCAAGTAACGAATTACTGTATCCTCTGCTTTTCGCCGCACAATAAGCAAATTGACCCTGAAAGCAAAGAACGTATACTTTTACAGGGTCGCAATGCCATGAATACATATAATACACCTTATCTTTTCTTTCCTTATTTTTATTACTATATTTTAATCATAAGTGACTCGATGTGCAAAAATATAAAAAATATAGTGACTGTTCTTGAAAATATATTTCTTCACGAATCACAAATTTGCCGTATTGGTATCAGTAATATTGCTACCGCATGGACAGAACTGCCGGAAAGTTATAAACAGGCGATCGGAGCTGTTACGATTGCAGCCGTTCAACAAGTTTCTCCATTATATTTTGAAAAATTAGGAATCTATCAGCTGTTATTATCTATCGAGGACAAGCGTATATTACACCAATTCAGCAACATCCGTTTATCCGTTCTGACAGAATACGACCACATTCACAATACCGCATTATCTGCCACTTTGAAAATCTATCTCGAAAACGGCTGCAGTCTACAATCAGTCGCTGAACAAACATTTTTACACCGCAACACGATTAATTACAGAATGAAGCAAATACGTCAGCTACTGCCTGTTGATTTTTCTAATGCAACAACACGAATGGAATATTTGATTGCCTATGCTATCGAAGAATATTTAAAAACACAGTAGCAGATCAAAATCTTCGCAAAAAACATGCCTGTCTATCAAAAAAAAGCTTGTTCGCTAAGAAACTAAATTAAATACATCTCCAATACAATCTATTATTGTCAAACTCTACATTTATTTTTTGTGCATCTCGCAGCCACGATAAATAAGAACGTAGTGTACTACCAACAAGAACATATTGTTCAAAATTCAATTGCAGTGAATAGACATCAAATATTTGCTTTAGTATTTCTTCAAAGATAAGCGGTGTACGGCACATACCATATATCCGTTCGCCAATTTCCATGACCTTTGCCCGATTATACTGTACCAAAGGTATGATATCCGAAGTTACAGCGGCATGAGATGGAACAAAAATAGCCGCTTTCATCGCTTCTACTTTGTCTAGTGTCTGTAAATATTCTTCTACATTATAAATAAAGCTGATATGATATTTATCCAATATTTCCCGACTGCTCAAACAATCAGCTAAAAAAACGACATCGTCAGGTGTCCGAAATCCCACCATATGAAAAAAATGTCCTGGTAAATCCACAGGGATTAATTCCTGTGGAAATCCATCAGCAGAAAAATCTTGAGCCGGACTTTCAGCTGCCCGTAAAAATTTGTGACGCAGGTCCTTCGGCGGATATCCCCCATATAAAAAAGATGTCTCTAAAATAGGCCAACGGGTAAACGCCCGTTCAATACCATTAGCATAAATTCCGCACTGTGTCTGCTTTGCCAAATATGCATTCCCCCCGATATGATCCGCATTGGAATGCGTATTAACAATTCCCCGTAAATGCCAGCATTTTTCGTCCAAAAGCTTACGAATCTTTCTTCCTGCATCTTTATCATTCCCGCTGTCAATAAGATACGCCTCCGTACCGCTTAGGTATACACCTATCTTAGCAGGACTTTCAATATAATACGTATTGCCTTTCAATTTAATTAATTCAAACATATCGTTTCCCCCCATCTTACACTAAAAAAATTCCCCTCATTCTGCAAAAATAAACCTATATATATTGTAATTTATATATTCATTTCCCATTTCTCCTCGTATATTGTTTTTCCCGAAAGGTCCCATACATTATTGGAAATACTTTCTGCACAAGTAAAACCCATAGTACTATAATGCTGTCTTGCTTCTATAAGGACATCGGCAGTCCAAAGAATAAGTTTTTTATATTTACAGGCTTGTGCCTTATTCATTAATGCGTTTGTTAACGCGGTGCCAACACCGTTTTTACGATATTTCTTGTCAACAAGAAACAGTCGGAGCTGCCCTATTTCCGAGTTCTCTGTTTCACTCAGCATAATGCACCCTGTTAATATCCCTTGGATTTCAGCAATCCATAATTCTTCTCTGGATTTTTTTTGCGTTAGCGCAAAATTGTAAGCTACGCTTGCAGCATAATCGCCAAATATCGGCCCCCAATTATATTCTTCCAAATAAACGTTTCTATGTTCATCCGCAACATATTGCTCTTCTCCTTTTTTATATGGGCGGATAGTATATGCATTATACATGATGTGCTCCCTCCAATATTTCTTCAATGCATTTCATGCAATGAGTTAATTCTGTCCTTTTCGTATCTGACAATGTATTTAAAATTTCCGCAATCTGTTTATCCGATTTGGCACTCAGTACATGCATCCGGTCCTGTCCAGCCGCAGACAATTTTAAATATTGCACTCGTCCATCTTTTGGAGATCGTTGCTTTTCTATAAGTCCTTGTTGTTGAAAAGACTTTAAAATCCGGCTTAAATATCCTTGATCAAGAAACAATTTTGCAGACAACAATTTCGCCGTGCAGAATTCCATATTCGCAATTTCATATAATATCCGTACTTCGGACAAGGAGAATACGCTATCCAGTATATGTCGGTCCAACAATCCTAATACATTGGTATAGTATCTATTGAATTGTCTTATATCTCTAATTTCTTTTTTTAATTTCTCCTGCATAGCAATCACCTCCCATATATAGTATGGTATTGTATTTATCTGCTTTTGTCAACTATTTATTTGCTAAAAGCAACCATATGCAGCGACAATACAACCGGTATACTAAATAAAAGTAAGGTCCAAACTATTTAAAGTCCGGACCTTTTGCCAAAAAACATTTATTCTTTTGTGTAAATTTTTTCGATTTTATGATGAAGTTTCTGTATCTGTATTCTTGCTTCACAGCGTATCGTTTCCGGATCAACAGTGATACGTGCATCTCCGCTTTTCATAGCAGCTTCTGCAACAGCTGCTGCAACGGCTGGGGCTACCCGTTCGTCAAAAGCGTCCGGAATAACGTAAGCTTCATTTAATTCATCCTCGGAAACAAGAGAAGCGATCGCGTATGCTGCCGCAAGTTTCATCTCTTCGTTGATATGCCGTGCTCTTACAGCTAAGGCTCCCCGAAAAATACCTGGAAAAACCATGACATTATTGATTTGATTAGGAGCGTCGGAACGTCCTGTACCAACAATTCTTGCACCAGCTTGTTTGGCTGACGAATAATCTGTTTCCGGTATAGGATTGGCCATGGCAAATACGACGGCATCGGAATTCATAGAACAAATAATTTCCTTAGTAAAAAGATGCGGTCCTGATACACCCAATAATAAATCTGCCCCAGCCGCGGCATCTGCCAGTATTCCCTGCATATTATCTTTATTGGTAATCTCTGTCAGCTGTTTTTGTACATTATTCAGCCCTTTCATACCTTTGTGCAGGATACCTGCTTTATCAACTACGATAACATGCTGCGCACCGGCCAAAATGAGAAGGCGCGCAATAGACGCTCCTGCGGCTCCCGCTCCGTTGATAACAATCTTAGCCGTTTCTAAATGTTTCCCAATACAGCGAAAAGCTCCAATCACTCCAGCCAAGGCCGCAATAGCAGTTCCATGCTGGTCATCATGAAATACCGGTATGTCCATTTCATTCTTTAGCGTTGTTTCAATTTCATAACATTTAGGCGATGAAATATCCTCTAAATTAATCCCTGCAAACGAAGGCTGCAGCAATTTTACTGCTTCAATAAATGTATGCGGGTCTTTTGTATCTAAACAAATCGGGACCGCATTAACTCCGCCAAACACCTTAAATAATACAGATTTCCCTTCCATAACCGGCATAGCTGCTTCCGGTCCAATATCACCCAATCCCAAAACACGTGTTCCATCAGAAATAACGGCAATCATATTGCCGCGGCAAGTCAAATCAAAAGATAACTCTTTATTTTTCGTAATCTCACGACATGGCTGTGCAACACCTGGTGTATATAATGTACTTAAATCATCACTTGTTTCTAACACAGCACATGGCAGCATCTCCAAAATACCTTTTTTCCCTTTTCTAACTTTCATTGCTTGTTCATCAAAATTCATAAGTATCCCCTCCATCATAAACTTAAAATATCATTAAATGCGCAATAATATATCCCACACAGCAACCAACAACGACAGTAATCATGCCAGTTGCCATAAAACTATGGTTAAGAATGTATTTCCCAATTTTTGTCGTACCTGAACGGTCAAAATTAATACAAGCTAAATCCGACGGATATGTCGGAATAAAAAAGTATGCATAGGTTGCCGAAATAAAAGATATAATAATAACCGGATCCACTCCAGCCGCTAATGCCAAAGGTACGACAATCGCAACCGCTGCCGCTTGAGAATTTACGAATTTTGAAGTAAGAAACAAAAGAACTGCATATGTCCACGGATATGCAGACACAAAACTACTAATAAATTCCTTAAAATAGGGAATGTAATTGGTAAAAAAAGTGTCCGCCATCCATGCTACCCCATATACACAGACAATCGCAGTCATGCCCGCTTTAAATACGGTGCTTTCACCTACATCTTTAGCCTTGACGTTGCATGTCAATAAAATAACAGCAGAAACAAGCAGCATTATCATTTGAATCAATACCGTCATCGAAATAGTTTTTATTTGACCTGTTCCCGTTGTAAAATGAGGCAGCAGCAAGGGATTACTGCCAAACACAGCAATACAAGCAATTCCCAACAGGAAAAAAACTGCAGCAAGTGTATATTCTTTAGGAAATTTTTTACCAATAAGACTTTCTGCCCTATTTCCATATATATATGCTTTTTGCTCAGGATTTTTAATACGTTCCTGAAAACAAGCATCATCTTCTAAATTTTTACCGCGATACATACTCCATATAGCTGCACAAAGCAATCCGCAAAAAATAGAAGGAATAGAAACTATCAGTAAATCGACGATGGTAATATTAGGATAATAGACAGAAATAAATCCTGCCATAGATACCAATCCAACGGAAGCGGGCGACGCCATAATACCTGCTTGAGATGCCGTAGCCGATACAGCCATTGGGCGTTCCGGACGAATGTTTTGTTTAATTGCAATATCATAAATAATAGGATATACCGTATATACAACGTGTCCAGTCCCACATAGTACGATTAAAATAAACGTTGTTATCGGTGCACAAATAGTAATGTATTTGGGATTTTTTCGCAAAATTTTTTCTGCAAATTTCAGCATAATAGTTAATCCGCCAGAAGTTTGTAAATAACCGGCACAAGTTACAACTGCCAAAATGGTGAGAATAACGTCAACAGGCGGGGACCCTGGCTGATATCCAAAAATAAAGGTATACACAATGAGCCCTATGCCGCTGATAACAGCTAAGCCTAATCCACCATGCCGGACTCCGATAAGCAAACACGCAAGCAAAACAATAAATCCCCATACTAATTCCATACAAACACCTCTTTTGTTTTTCGAAATACAATGGATATCACATTGCACAACCTATGTATGTATAGTATAATCGTCGCATATATAAGTCAAAGACTTTAATGATTATATAATCGATAGTTTTTATACTATATTATATTCATTTTTATATCCCTTCCCATGGTTTACAGCTTGATAGCAGAAAGGAATGATCTCTATGAGCGGATTTTCAAAGGAGTTTGAGTATCTGAATAAAATTGTTGAAGCCGGCAGCTTTTCTATAGCAGCCGAACAATTATATATTGCGCAACCTTCTCTGAGCCAATTCGTAAAGCGCCTAGAAAAAAACATCGGTGCTGAAATTTTTGATCGGTCACATGCCCCTATTCAACTAACAGAAGCCGGCAAAATTTATCTGGAAATCGGGCGGGAAATACAGGAATTGCAACATTCACGCGAAAAGCAGATTCAGGATTTAGGAAATTTTATTCAAGGGCAAGTCCGTATAGGCAGTTCAAATTATCGAAGCTCCACATTATTATCCAAGGTTATTCCCATTGTAAAAAATCGCTATCCTCATATTCATATCACGTTGGAAGAAGGAAAAACAAAGGAGTTAGAGGATTTTATATTACAAGGAAAAACGGACTTTTCTATTGTACTGCATCCTTTCTTCAATCCAGGGTTGCAATATATTGAACTGTTCCGTGAAGAATTACTTCTGGTCTTATCTTCAAGTCATCCTTTATGTATACATAAAGATTACACGTTGTCTGCAAATTCTAAGTATCCGATACTTGATCCGCATAAACTTTTTCATGAACCGTTTATCGTTATGAAGGAAGGGCAGCGGCTTAGAAGTTCTTTTTTCGAATTTACTACAGAAAATGGATTTTTTCCTCCCATTGTCTTAGAATCCGGTGATATGTCTACTGCACAAACACTAGCTGCCGCGGGTGTCGGTGCCACAATCGTTCCTGCAAAATTAGCGGCACATTGTACCGCACCTATCCCTCCCTGTTATTTCAGTTTAAGAAACTTCTTATCAGATTGGCAAGTTGTTATTGCTTTTAAAAAAGAAAAATACCTTTCCAAAGCCGCCAAAACTGTCATTCAAATCATAGAAGAAATAACAAAAAATGATTAATTGGATATAAAAATTCAACGGCGTATAAAAAAACAGGATTCCCCTTTTTGCAAAAAACATCGGGGACATCCTTTGAGCTAGAGCTTCAAAAGGTGTTCCCGATGTTTTTTGATACCGTCAATTATTCGACAATCGACCATACTGATTTTCTCAAAAATTAAAATAAGTTTTTATAAATTTCAATCACATCATCTTCACTCAAAACGACAAAATTATTAGCCATTAATCGACCTTGATTTATCATCACAGAATCGGCAAATTCCTTTAAATCTTTTTCTGTTACTCCATATTCATGAAGTGCTTTTTTCGGTAAAATACCATTTAAAAGATTTTCCAATTGACTATAGACATCTACTTCCTTACATCCAAGTATTTCAGAAAGGAAGCGATTCATAACGGCAATTTCTCCTTCGGATTTTATAGACATATACCGATTCATAACGCCTGTAAACATGGCATAATTTGACTCTCCATGAGCTACATGATATTTTGCCCCCAAAGGATAACTCATTGCATGAACAGCCGCACATCCAGCATTGCCAAATGCAATCCCTGCATAATTACTAGCCAGTAAAAAATCCTTCATCAAAGAAACTCGTGCCTCTCTCCCTTGTTCTCTGATTTGGATAAATCCGTTCAAAATTTTCTCAATCGCTTTGTAACTGAACATACGTGTCGTTTCGTTTGCTTTGGGAGATAATGCAGATTCAACAGCATGTACCAAGGCATCAATCGAACTTGTCGCAAACACGTTAAACGGAAGAGTCTTCAACAGTTCCGGTATCAGGACAGCTTGATCACTATACAATGGTTCAACGGCCAATCCTTTTTTCGTATGACGGCTGACTAATGCCAGCACCGCCACATTCGTTACCTCACTGCCTGTACCGCAGGTTGTCGGTACAATAACAAGCTCCTTATCTTTTATTGGTGTAATTTTTCCGTCGTACAAGTCAAGCACAGGTGAAACATTTTTAAGTACAAAAATTTTTGATAAATCAATGACAGTACCGCCGCCGATAGCAATAATTCGTTTTATGCCTTTTGGTATATCCCTGTAAATAGCTTCAGCCATCTCATCTGAAGGTTCTCCTTCTCCATATTTTTCCTGAAATAGTATCTCACACGCTAAATGTAAATCTCTAAAATTGGGATCATAAATATATTGATTCGTAATAATCAAATCTCCCTTGCCAATATGAAAGTCATCGGCAAATTCTCTGCACGTAGTATAAGACATAATTGTTGGTTTAATCATTAACTCTTGCATATAAGTTCCCCCTTTTAACATAACAACATAATTTATTTATTCCAGAGTTCTTCCGCTGCCGGAACATGCGCATCTGCAATACAATAGGAAATCCGGGAAATATTCAGAAAATGTTTATATGTAATATTTTCCGACACACTGTTTCCTCCCCATGTACCACAGCCTAAGGTCGTCGTCGGATTCAAGCCATTTGCATAACTTCCTCCCGCAGTTATAGCGCAAGACTGGTTTACCATAATACGACTGACAGGCAGCTCACAGCCAGCCATTTCAATATGGACTTTATTGTACGAATGAATAGATGCCGTATGTCCTGCACCTTTAAAAAAATAATTTTCTTTTGCCATTTGAATCGCTTCGTCAAATGTATGATATTTTAATCCTACCAGAACAGGACAAAGTTTTTCATCACAAAGCGATTCTTCTATTCCATATTTTTCAAGTTCAACAAAAAACACAGTAGTATCCGCAGGAATAGTAATTCCTGCCGCTTCAGCAATTTTCTGCGGATCTTTACCAATTAGTTTTTTATTCATTTTGTTTTCCGGAAAAATAGTATGCCGCATTATTTCAATCTGATTGGGATCGTGTATTACAAAAACCCCATTTCGCTTAAATTCGTTGATAATATTATCATACATATCATCTGGGATAAATACACACTGTTCTCCAGAACAAATAATTCCATTATCGAATCTACGGCCTGCAATAACTTTAGAAACAGCATCTGCAATATCTGCATCACGATCAATAATAACCTGTGTATTTCCTGCACCAACACCTAATGACGGCTTTCCGCTGCTGTATGCAGCTTTAACCATATCCGTTCCTCCCGTTGCTGCAATAAGGTCTACCAAAGCCATTAACTCCTTTGAAATTTGTATGTCGGCTTCCGGGATAATCTGTATAAGATCTTTGGGAACTGCGATTTTATCGAGTTCCTCATTTATAAGTTCTACTGTTTTCATACTGCATTTTACAGACTTAGGATGTGGAGAAATAATGATGGAGTTTCTCCCCTTAAGTACTGCCATGCTGTTCATCATGAGTGTAACGACCGGATTGGTACAAGGCTGGATAGCCCCCACGACACCCACAGGCTTTGCCAAATATACTAACCCACGCGCCGGATTCCTTTTAATAATTCCCACACTTTTTTTATCTCTCAAATAGTTCCAAATCATACCGGATTTGCTGCGGCATTTTACAATTTTATCGGCGGCAGCTCCCATGCCGGTTTCTTTCGCAGCCATAGGTCCTAATATCTCAGCATTTTCATACACAACACGTCCAATACATTGAACCACTTCGTCTACTTGTTCCTGTGTATACATTTCAAACTTTTTTTGTGCGAACCGTGCTTTTTCAACTGTTTCCGTTACATTTACCGCCATACATATCGCATCCTTTCTGCATAAAGATAGAAATATATATGTACTTTGCCACTATGCCACACAATATCTTTTAACTTATTATACAGCAAACAAGTTACACATACAGCCATATTTTTCTAAATACCATAACAAACTATTTTTTTATCTATATATTGCTAATAAAATAGCAGCAGGTATCAAAACTAATTTTGCTCACAATATGTTCATACCCATAAATCTAATGAACCAAGCAAAAGTCCTAATACTGCAAAAAAATGCTGCCTGACACGGTTTACTTATAAATTAATGCCGCTGTAAAATGAAATCCCCAATTAAAACACAGAATACACTATCTATGTTCTAGCTGGGGATTACTTGCACAATTCATTTATTAAAAATTAGAACGTATGATGATTCCACACTATATCTTAATAATTTTCTTTTACTCCCGGATGTTTGATTGCTTTTTTATCAAAAACACTTACTATATAAAAAGTTATGACACAAACTATCCATTCCATATAAATAGGGTGTGCAACAATATGTGTAGCGGGAATAAATTCCCAAGCAAATAAGGTTATAATACCCATTAAAGTAGTATAAAAGGCTGTATTTTTTCGACATAACCGAGGTATAAAAATCGTACCTAAAAATACTACCGTAAACGCAGTGGTCAAGGATAGTCCAATTAACATTGTTTTAACAATTCCACTAGCATTGAACGCCATCCACAACGTGCCTCCACCTAAAATTAAAATTGCCCAGCGGTTGATAATCGTATATTTGTGATCGGATATTTGTGGGTCAAAAAATCGTTTATAAATATCTTGGCTGAACAATGTTCCTGCCGCTAAAAGGATATGACTGCAAGTACCAATATCAGCAGCCCATAGTGCGGCCAGTGTAATACCGGATACGATAGGGTCAAGACCCATTATCATATTAGGCAATGCCAACGTTGCATTTAAATCAGGATGAGACACACGGGCTGCCATTCCCATAATGGCACAAAGAAACCCAATAGGAAGCATCAGTAATGCCCCCCACAGAAACCCATGTTTTGCCGTTTTTGCATCCCCTGCAGCACATGCAATCTGTACGGGCCCTTGTGCCGTCAACGTCTGTGTAATCATAACGACAAACCAGCCAATCACGGTTGCCAATCCCAGAGGTGCAATAGGGTCGAACCACGCCACTCCCTCAGGCAGTGATAGTACAAACTGGTTCCAGCTGCCTTGCTGCTGAATAATGGAATACGTGCTAACCAAAACACCAAAATAAATTAAAGTCACACTCAGAATATTAGAAATACCGGAAAACCACAATCCACCGATAAGCGTCGTCCCAATGAAAACAACAGCACTGACAATCATGCCTTGTTCAAAGGTAAAAAACTGCGGCAGCAAGCTTGATAAAATAGCTCCGCCAGCAATATATTGCAAAGACGTAATAACGAGCTGCACTGTAATCATACCTAAAACAGCAATTGCTCGGCCTTTTTTGTCGTAAAATCGTTCAAAAAATTCCGGAATTGTCGTACATTCCATCTTCCGGTATTTTCCTGCCGCTACAAAGGCCATTACTACTGCTCCCGCCGCCCAAGCTACATTATACAAGCCTGCTGATATACCATAGGTAAAGGCATTTTCCGCAACCCCAATTGTTGAAGCAGCACCTACCGCGGTTGCAGTAATATTAGCAGCAACCATCGGCGTCGTCAAACCTCTTCCCGCAAATAAGAATCCCATACTGTTCATTGTACGCCGCCGTACATATATGCTGATAGCGACGAGAATACACACATACAAAATAACGATACCCAACTGGATATTCATTTTTCCCCCTGCCTTCCCCTTTTCAATTTACTACCTTGTATTACTGTTAACTTTTTCTGCACATTATTATCCCAGCCAACCTTTGTCTATTTTCAATAATATATAATATACGCTGCGTAATAAACAAATCTAATGATTTTTATGCAATTGATTTCATTATATCACAATGTCTCATTTAATACATACTAAAATAGATTGCTGAAAATTAACAATGAATTATTATTTATACCATCGTTAAAATACTTAAATGCTTAAAATTATTATCTATAATATAGGCTTGACTAATAAAAATTTTAGTGTAATAATAAAAAAAAGCAACGGTGCTAAATAAAGTATCGTTGCTTTATTTTTATAAACTTACATATCTGTCCTTTCTTATCAACGTGCCCCACGATATTACGATATGGAATTTATGATGAGGAGATGTCCCAATGAAGGAAACACATGCTGATTATGTACGCCGTTTTCAAGAATTTATAAAATTCCCTACTATATCCACTACCAATGATGAGGCTACTGATTTTGCTCCTTTCTCTCAATTTCATGAATATTTAGAAAAAAACTATCCCTTAGTACATTCCTATACCCAAAAAGAAAACATAGGAAATGCAAGCTTATTATTCCATTGGAAATCATCACATCCTACGCTGCCTCCCGTTTTACTTATGGGACACCAAGATGTTACCTCTGCCGGAGATCCTGCATTATGGCACTACCCGCCATTTTCCGCCGAAATTGCAGATGACTGTATATGGGGACGCGGAACAACAGACTGCAAGCATATTATGTTTGCAGAATTAGAAGCTGTAGAAGCCTTACTGTCAGAAGGTTTTTCTCCTGCGTATGATATATATTTAAGTTACGGCCATAATGAAGAGGTGGGAGCGGACAACGCCCATAAAGGAGCCGTCTTAACAGCAGCAGAATTAGCCCGCCGCGGAGTACATTTTGAATGCCTGCTTGATGAAGGCGGTATGATAACAGCGGGAAAAGAAAAAGGATATGATGGCTATATTGCAAATATCAGCTTAGCGGAAAAAGGATTTAATAATTACAAATTGTATTATGAATGCAGCGGAGGTCACTCTTCTACACCCGGACAAGGATCCGCTCTAGGTAAAATAGCCCGCGGAATTATAGGTGTTGAAGACAATCCGTTTCCATATCGCTTGACGCCATTAACACGCAAACAACTTTCTGCAATGTCCCTTTATGTATCAGAACCAGAAAAAAGTATCTTCGCTTCTCCTGAAAAACACTGGAACGAACTTAAAAAACTTGCTGAATCGGATAAAAAACTAGATGCTATATTACACACAACAATGGCCGTAACAATGGCCTCCGGCAGCCAACAGGCCAATGTTCTCCCCTCTCAGGCTGAAGCAGTTATCAATTGCAGATTATTGCAGGGTGATACCGTTGAATCCGTATTATCATACATACGCAGTCATATCCCCGCAAATCTTACGGTGTGCAGTATGTATGACGCGGATCCCGTCCCCGTACCAGACGTAGATGAAAATGGTACATATGGGCTGTTATCTTCTGTATTAAAAGATATGTATGGCAAACAGACCATTCTTGTTCCATCTTTAATGACCGGTGGCACAGATGCACGATTTTATGCTGATATATGTGATAATCTATTTCGCTTTGGCGGTTTTCTTCGCGATAACAGATGGGGGCAGGCCCATGAAATAAATGAAAAAATCCCTTGTGATGCATTGCCATCAGGAATTAATTTTTTCAAAACATTCCTGAAAAAATATAACATAAAAAACCAATAATACCATTATCGCAATCAATTACGATACAATGAAACGGAGGAATTACCCATGGATCCAAAGCAGAAAATCGAACAGCTTGTAGAACAAAAAAAAGATAAGTTTATTGCACTTAGCCGAACTATATGGGAATTTGCTGAATTAGGGTATGAAGAATATAAATCTTCCGAAACCCTATGTAAAGCACTGGAAGAAGAAGGTTTTGCCGTCACCAAGAAGCTGGCAGGTATTCCTACAGCCTTTAAAGGCGTATGGGGCAGCGGCAATCCTGTAATCGGCATATTAGGAGAATATGATGCATTGCCCGGTTTAAGCCAAAAAGCCGGATGTCCTGTTAAGACACCCTTACACGAAAACGGTGCGGGACATGGCTGCGGCCATAATTTATTAGGTGCCGGAGCCATGGCAGGTGCCGTTGCCTTAAAAGAATACTTGGAAAGTACAAAACAAGCGGGAACCATTATATATTTTGGTACTCCTGCAGAAGAAAATTTAAGTGGCAAGGCATTTATGGCGCGAGACGGTGTGTTTGACGGGGTAGACTTTTTTTATACTTGGCATCCCTCTTCTTTCAATCGTATTGGTGCCGTACATATGAACGCGAATATAAGTCGCATTTATGAATTCAAAGGCATCACTGCTCATGCCGGTGGTGCTCCTCATTTAGGACGAAGCGCCCTTGATTCCTGTGAATTAATGGGAGTAGGTGCAAATTATCTTCGTGAACATATTATTATGGAAGCCCGCATACACTATGCATATTTAGATGTTGGCGGCCGAGCTCCCAATGTAGTTCAGGATCATGCTGCCGTACGATATGTGATTCGTGCCCCCTATTTACGACAAGTAAAAGACATTATAAAGCGAGTCGACCAAATTGCTGAAGGGGCTGCTCTTATGAGCGGTACAACCGTGACATATCACACAGAATCCGGGTATTCAGAATATATACCAAATAACGTTCTTGCCGAAACGGCAGACAAAGCGCTTCATGAAATAGGAGGACCGCTTTGGGATGAACAAGATTTTGCACTGGCTAAAGACTTCACAGAGGCATTTAATGACCAATCAAAAGAGAAAGAACGAGAAACTATCATCCAACGCTATGGCCGAGATAAATTAGCAGAAAAATTACAAAATCCGCTGGATACGCAAATTGAAAAATATGACAAAAATCATATAATAATGGAATTTGGTTCCACTGATGCCGGTGATGTTGGCTATATTGCTCCTACGGTGCACCTCAACATTGCTACCGAAGCTCTTGAAACACCTGGCCACTCCTGGCTGAAAGCTGGACAAGCAAATTCTTCGATTGGATTAAAAGGAATGGTAACAGCAGCCAAAGTAATTGCTCTTTCTTGTGTCAAAATGATAGAAGATCCCGATAAAATCAAACAAGCCAAAGCAGAATTTATGCAGAAAAACAATGGCATATATGATTGTCCCGTGGCCGGAGTTACTGAATTACCTAAACTATAAAAACATATATATCTATAGTATGAATCAATACGGGCTGATAACTAATCTGTTATCAGCCCGTATTGATTCATACTTATAGATCATGTATTCTTTTTACGATGCAACTTCAGCCAATTAATCGCACTTTGTGCATATACACCGGAACCGCCAGATAAAACAGAATCATCCATTGTAAAATTATTGCTATGATGTGAATGAACTGCACCTACTGCCGGATTATAAATACCCACAAATGCAAAACATCCCGGTTTATGTTTTAAATAATAAGCAAAATCCTCTCCTCCCATTGTTTCAGATATATCAAATAACGCATCTTTCCCTAATACATCAACAACTGCCTGAGACATGATTGCCGTGCATTCTTTGTCATTAATAGTCGGCAAAACCATCTCTTTATATTCTAACTCTGCCGTCGCTCCATAGGCATGTGCCGTATCCATAATAATCCGCTCCATTGTACTTTTTAAATCTGCCCCTATCGTGGGATCAAAAAAGCGAGTTGTTCCTTCCATTACCGCTTCTCCTGCAATAATATTGAAACGATCACCGCTATGCAGCATCCCAATGGTCAGTACAACAGGCTCTGTCGCACTATAATGCCGAGATACAATGGACTGCAGATTCATTACAATAGCCGCCGATACTACAATAGCATCTACCGTCTGCTGTGGCTGAGAGGCATGTCCTGATTTTCCATGAACCCTGATTGTAAACTGATCTCCTGCTGCTAAATTTGCTCCTTCTTTTACAGAAATTTTTCCCGCCGGAGTATCAATCCATGCGTGAGCACCAAAAATAGCTCCTATTTCATCATACCAGTTACCAAAACGCATCATATAGGAAGCTCCACTGCCTAATTCTTCTGCCGGTTGGAAAATCAGATATACAGTTCCATAAATATCATCTTTCATAGCTAGCAGCATACGCGCAGCTCCCAACAACATCGCGATATGGCTGTCATGTCCGCAGGCATGCATCTTTCCTTCATGCCTTGATTTGAAATCTACATCATTAATTTCCGTTACATTCAATGCATCGATATCAGCCCGCAAAGCCACTGCGCTGCCCTCATGAGCTCCATGAATTATCGCAATCAATCCGGTGTTTTTTTCTGGGTGTATCTCATAAGGAATCCCCATTGTCTCCAATTCAGCTGCAATACGTTTTGTCGTTTCTATTTCTTCATAACTAAGTTCCGGATATTGATGAAATTCCCGTCTTAAATCGCGCACATATCCTTCCAACATCTTCACCAATTCTGTTATCTCCATTACTGCATCCCCCCTCCGTAGCATAACAATATATTCCATACATTCCCCTGCATTTAAATATATCAAGTGCAAGGTTTTACAGCCATTACGCTTAAAAACCTTGCACTTGAATAGGTATATATGCTGTTTCCACAAAACGGCACCCAGTAAACACCACTTTATTTTTATATCATGAATAAATCAGTATATAAATACTTTCCCACCGCATTCATGGCGTTTATCATATACCACCATTATTCAAAATGCCATTCATTAAGATCATCCAAGGAACCTTCCCAAAACTCTTTAATACCGCCTTTTAAATTTTTTGTTTTTGTAATAATATCATCCGGCACATATAAAGATACGATAAATTGATTATCTCTCATATATTTCTGAATTTCTGAATATGCAGCTTTGCGTTGATCAGCAGAAGTCATAGCTGCTGCTTTTAAGAACATATCTGTAAGTTTCGGATCATCTGTGTGCGGATAATTATTACTTCCTCCGGGAATAAAGTAAGAACCATAATCCGGATCTACCGTCATGCCATATCCCAAAAGCAATAATTGATAATCACCTTTTTTTGCATTGCCCAATGTTGTTGGAAAATCCAATTTTTGCTGCTTAACATTCAATCCAATAGCTTTCAGATCTTGTTGAATCAAATCAGCCGATTGTTCACGAAGTACATTTCCAATAGGTACCTGCAAAGTCAATTCTTGAGATGTATCAAATCCTGATTCAGCTAATTCCTGTTTTGCTTTAGCTACATCATAAGGTAGCATTTCTACATTTTTGTCATATGCTGGACACGGTACTGTATACACAGTGGGAGCTAATCTCGCGGCACCTTTGAAAAGTTGATCTACAATCTGCTGCCGATTAATTGCCATTGTAATAGCACGCCGGAATTTTACATTAAAAGCCGGATTGCTATTGTTAACTTCCAAATACTGTCCCCCTAATGCAGGAGCTGTTGATATGTCGAGTTTACTGTCTTTTTTCAACATATCTAAATCCTTAACCGGAATTACACCAATCCCATCACCCGCTGTCATCTGAATATTTCCAGACTTAAGTTCAGTTACCAAATTGGTACCATTCATAATGCGGATAAATATTTTATTCAGCTTAGGTGCTCCTTTATAATATTCTTTATTCGCTGTGTATTCTACATGATCATTTGTAACGTACGTCACAAATTTAAACGGTCCGCTGGTAACGGTAGGTTTAGTGGCCGCTTCAGAATTAGCAATAGAAGCGGGGTCTAATTTTTCAAATACATGTTTTGGTATAATGAATACCTTGAACCCTAAAAAGCCTTTAACGTACTCAGGGTCTACCGGTGTTTTAGTCTTAAATGTTATTGTATGTTCATCTTTTGCCACTAAATCCGGAATTTTATCTCCACTTGTTAGTTTTCCTTGATCATCTACTCCTTCTAACATATTGATATACATCCCTTTGGTTGTTTCCACTTTAGGATTAGCAATCAAATTGAAGGTATATATGACATCTTCCGCTGTAATCGGCTGTCCATCCGTCCACTTTGCCTTTGGATTCAGTTTTATCGTATAATTCTGGTTATCTTGTGTTTCAATACTTTCTGCCAGTTCCGGAGTAAATTTGTTCGGTTCCGGCATTCCCAAAAGTGAGTCATACATAAAGCGAATAGAAAATTGTCCTGCAATCCCCGGGTTAAATAGTGGATTAAGCGAATCCGGCGCATTAGTCATACCAATATATAACGTATCACTTTTACTTTTTCCGCTGTCGCCTTTACTGCCACACCCACTAATCATTATTGCTCCCGCCAGCAGAGACACCCCTAATATAAATCCTTTTCTTCTACGTATCCAGTTTAATACTCCCATAATACAGCCCCCCAAAAGTACAAATATCAAAACGCTTCATACAAACCTTTCAAAAATCAATTATTCATATATATCCGCTAGATATTTGTTTTATTCTCCCCCTCTATTCATTAAATTAAATATAATACTAAATTAATATAAAAAGCCTCTGCACGTCATATATGCAGAGGCATCTTTACCTATATTAACTTATATCACATACTATAAGCTACGATCGTATATTTGTCAAATATTTTTTCTTATTTATCATAAAATAAATAAATAAATATGTTTTTTTCATAATTTTATTTAAATTAATAAAATTAATGCGTTTGTTTCTTTATTTAAACAGCTCAAGATGGTGTCGTATGAAATATACTTTATATTATCTATAAATACGTATTTTTCCTTGTATACCATATAGTTATAATTCGTGTCCTATGTTTAAAAACATCTTAATACTACTGGTATCACTCTATAAATACAACGAATACGGAGAAAAATAGATAGTATAAAATTTTATGTGTAAACTCTAAGAGGCCCATAGGAAAAGGAACCTCATTCCTGTATAGTGTTAAGTGCTAACAAAGACACTAAAGAAATGAGGTTCCCTAATGTCAAATCTTAACAC
>Ga0183095_10891_pt1 | contig 46956 bp, 61 predicted proteins | sample BioMet4_FD_130346 | JGI IMG/M metagenome (GOLD analysis project Ga0183095, IMG submission 130346) | Microbial communities from bioreactor (seeded with sewage sludge) at LBNL, California, USA - Biofuel metagenome 4 (v2) (version 3) | ecosystem: Engineered > Bioreactor > Anaerobic > Unclassified ...
TCGCTGACTGCGTTGCTGTAGCGGACTGCGTTGCTGTCGCTGACTGCGTTGCTGTCGCTGACTGCGTTGCTGGAGCGGACTGCGTTGCTGTCGCTGACTGCGTTGCTGTAGCTGACTGCGTTGCTGTAGCTGACTGCGTTGCTGGAGCGGACTGCGTTGCTGGAGCGGACTGCGTTGCTGGAGATGACGGATTTTTTTATCTCATCGGCAATATTTTCCCATTTAATTTCACTGATAATTCTAATATGCCGACAGACCGATTTCCCGTTATCCCCATCGATAATTTCGTCCGAAGCCTCCACTCTGGCAATGTGATTATAACAGAGCGGATCATAATAACCGAAGCAATCAGCCAAATCTCGGCAAAAATGGAACCCGCCGATGCCATTTTTTACTTCATTTGAATTCGGGCAGCATTTTAATGCGCCGGGATGGTGATATTCGCCTCCAATAGCATACTGATACCCCTGACACTTCCAATCCTGGTCAAACATTTTGTACCCGTGGATCACTTCGTTTTTGATAATTTTACTCATTTTTTCTTTTTGTTCCTTTGGTTGGGGTTCTGGCTTTTATTGGCGGGGCGAATCCGGAGGGGTTTACCCCGCCTAAAAAATCAGCACCTTGTTACGCGATAATGGGGGAGATTCGTTTACATAATGCACCTCGTAGGTTAATTACTGCCCGGCCGGCAGCTGGCGTTGTGAAATTATCGTAGATCGGGGCTGTCGTACAGTCCCTCGCACTCATTCCTGTCGTACCGCGGATCATCCTCGTGATATTGGGATTCTACCCATTCGTCATAATCGAAATCGTCGCCGCTTTCCCCTTCTTCCTTTTCATCTTTGAATTGATCCGGCTTAATTCCCCCAATCCGTACTAACCCGTCAATGGCCTTAATCAAGAGCCATCCAGTCGCCACCATAATGACCCCGACTATCATTGACAGCATTACGAAATCACTCATGATCCGGCCGCCCCCTGTTTTCTGTCCATGAACCACTTAATGATTTCAAATCTATTTAAGCGGACCATTCGACCTTGCCCGTATTTTTGCCACACCCCATGATGAACGAGAACACCGATGTGGTTTCTGGTGATACCAGCGAGCCTGGCGGCTTCAGCGTAGGTGATGGGTTCGAATACACCTTCCAGCATATCTGCCAATAGAGTCCTGGCAGAATATCCGGGGATATTGTTTGCTTGATCGATGAATCCTTTACTTATCGAATGCATAGTTGCGCCTCCCTTACCAGCGCTTCAAAACGCTGGCGCTTTTTCATTTTTATAGCGAACTTTTGAGCTTTGCGTTTTTCCTCGTATCTGCGCTTGCTTTCGGCGTGCCGCTGCGACTGTGTTAACAAACACATTGGGCAATTTTTTTTGTGCCCTTCACAACGATTCTTTCCGCAAGCAAGGCAGATCATAGATCACCGGTTAGTTCATCTTGACAATTTCATGACCGAGAATTGTGCCATGGTTCCACTCTTCAATCTCGGTGCGCTTGAACAGCAACATCTTTCCCGACTTGTAATAAGGAACGAGGCGTTTCTTGATCATGCGATAAATCGGTCCTAATGGAATCCCGAGCGTTTCAGATAGTTCGTGGATATCCATGAAATCGACCGGAATGCACTTGTAGTTCTTTCTCTCCCTATGATCCATCGTGATCTCCCGTTTCGGCTCCGGCGCAGGAAATGACGAACGGAAGTATTCACGGCGAAGAATCTCGAATTCAGCGGCCTTGTCAAAATGGAGGGCAATCTTCTCGGCCCCCGATTCCATGTATACGCCGATACTGCGAGGGGCGAGCACCATGCCATTGGTGTACGGGGATTGTAATGACGCTTCTTTTAACTGGCGCAGCGCGGCTCCTCGCAGGATGAAGAAGTCTTTTCCGATAACGAGGGTTCCACTCGGGTACTCGTTCTTAGCGCAATGGATATCCGATACCGAAACGTGGATCGCGGCCGAAAGCGCACGCAACGTAATTACGGGAACGCCGTTATAATACAGGGCTCGGGGACTGCCGCCGGATGACTTCTCCGCAAGTTGGGATTTGAGAGATTCGATTTCCTGGCGGTATTCATACGATCCGTTTTTGCGGATGCTCGGCAAAACTTCACCCGTTACCCATTTCTTGAACACCTTCGCTTCCGGCTTGGAGCTTCCCAGGATGGCACTATATAGGCCGGATTCGTTAATAATAGTCATTTCCTGCTCGCCGGATAGGGTACTCATTTTTCGAGTACCCCTTTCATCATCATCAAGACGACGAGAAAGATTAGCAGCGTCACGATAACCAAGTATTTCCGCGATCTCCTTGGCGACAAACCACGGTTCGTCATTTTTCATGATAGTTTGTATGCGATTTCCATAGAAATGGTATACTGAAACTTGATCCCCATCGACAGCCGGGATCATTTCGTGTTTAGGTTCGTCGACAAAAAGCTTGGCGATTTCTGCTGTGCTCATGGTGTTTAATTCGTTGTTCATTTTCTTTTACCTTAATCTAATTGTTGGTTGTGATTACGGGCGTGAAGAGCCCCTCCGGGAATGACCCGGTTAAAACGGAAAACAAGGATTCAATCCATGCGGGAATTACTGCGGCGAGTACATGTACATATTGACCTCCTTCTTGCTCGGTCTTGATGTTGATCTTTTTGTTTGCCTTCTCACTGGCAAAACAAAAAAGGCTTGCAGGGGTGAGAAACGTGCAAGAAGACACGTCAACCTTGCGGTTGCCCTGCAAGCCAAAATAAAATCTGGTCTTGATAAAAATCCGGGAAGTCGCCTCCATGACGGACGAGACTGCCGCTTCTTGAACGTGGGTTCTCACACCCATACCGAAAATTATAGCAGAAGCTTTTCCGTTTGTCAATTTTTTTTCTTGATTATTTTTCAGGATCGTTTTCATATTCGATTTCGTGCTCATTGTTGTTTTGAGGTCATTTTCACTAAAACTCGTATCATTTCCATAGTCACATTGAGATTTCGAATTTCTTCTTCCTGCTTGGCGATGGTTTCCAGAAGCTCAGCTCTTTCACATTCCCAGGGGAGCTTGATCGCAGGAACGCCATAAGTACTATCAAGTTCAAAAATGGAGCAATTAAGCGCCTTCGACAGCTTAATCAGCATCGGATACTTGGGCTTTCTTTCCCCGGTCTCATAAGCGGATATAGTTTTTTGTGTTAAAAAAACCTTTAACCCCAATTCCGTTTGGGAAAGCCCGGCTTTTTCTCTTAAGCGACGCAATGAAGAAGATTTCATTTTCATTACCCTTTATGATTCACTCATTCATTTTCAAAATTAACTTTCTTAGGTAATGATTTTGACGACAAATAAGCCTCGATCCCCAATAATACCACCTCGTTGGCAAGCGCCACATGAAGCTTCTTTCCCTCGGATTGGGCGAGTTCTTTTATCCTTTGATGAATTTTATCATCGATTTTCAATACACCTGTATGCATTTTTTCGTCTCCGTGTTTTGGTTGACACGGTAAATTATAACCTATATAGGTAACGATGTCAATAGCAAAGTAATAAAAAAAATAAAATTAGTTGACTTTTTGTTTATCCCTGATTATATTAACTCGTAGACAAAGACAAGGAAAACGGAAATGAAAATAATTGATAGTAAGGTAATTAGGGCAATAAAGTCATTGCGCGTTGAACTCAATTCCAATGCAGAGGTGGGACGACGGCTAGGGTTTACCGGCAAACATGTTGGTAAAATCTTGGAAGGTAAAGTAAATTACCTGGAAGCTCCAACATGGGAAAGGGTGGAGCCAATTCTGCGCCCCTATTTGTTGGAGCAAGAGCAAGAGGATAAATTCATAAAATCCAGGGCTCAAGATCAAGGCGAAGCGCTTTCCTGGGATTCTGTCATCGGAGATAATCGGGAAAAGATATTGAAAGCTGGAATGTACATGGAAATATTTTCTCTATGGGAAGTTCTATCGCCACTACAAAGGGCGAAGATTTTTACCGCCATGGCTGAAATGGCATGTCAAAATGATAAAAAAACAAATCAAGCAGAGGACAATTCCAAAAATTCCTCTTGATAGAATATGGATACGCGTGCGTAAGATAAAAACCATAACGCCGGTTTTGATGAAAATTTTTTCCTTACGCTATTTGACGATTAATTTTTAACATGTTATATTAATTCCACAAAGGGATATGAGGAGGATTTCATAATATGAATTTTAGGTTATGCAATAATCTTTTAATAATAATTTCAAAACCTGAAATTTAGATTATTCCTCATAGGTGATAAAAGGGTATTCTATTTAGAATATACGTCTATCTCTTACGAGAGAAAAAACGGGAGATGGTTTCCCGTTATTTTCTGCGTGGAAGAAGAGATAGCGCGTGAGGGCATTAAAAAAGATTTTGCAAACCGGCGTTAACGTAAAAGATACAAAATCAAAATTGGGGGTCTCTGTGAAAAAGTCATTGATGGCGGCAGTAATCGTTTGTTTGGTGGGGTTAATCGTAGGCGGATGCACCAGCGTTGGGACTACAGCGCAATGGAAGGAAACCAGGGCTACGCAAGAAAGTTACGAAGTTGTAGCGTCTCGGGTATCTGGTGAAGCAACCAGCCATGAAGTATGGTTGATTTTCTTTCCGATTTGCGTTTGGGGTGACAACAGCTTTGATACAGCAAAACAAATTGCCTTGCAGCGGGCAAAAGGAAGTGACGACCTGATTAGTGCGTCGGCCGATATGTCCACGTTTGAAGCAGTACTATACAAAAAACATTCTCTCGTGTTGAATGGAACTGCAATTAAGTATACCAGCGGCGGCAAATCAACACCATCGAAATAAGAGGGAACGACAATGCAGGCGCTTGGAACGATTACAACGATTTTGGCGGCAGTTATTCTCGCCGGGTGTAACAACACGTCAAGATTCGTTTATGAAGATCAAACGCCTGTTCCGGCGGCAACGGTGAAAGTTAACAATACTGTCGCCGTGATTCCATTTGAAGACGGGCGAAAAGACAACCAGGATTTCGCATGGTGGCTGGTTGGTTGTATCCCCTTACTTCCTTATGGATATGCCGATTATCAATATCCGGATACCGCAAAGACGTTTGCAACGATTCATGCATTTTCTTTCAATCCCTGCGAAGATATGGCAAAAGCGGCGGCAACAAGTTTGCAGCGGTCCGGAATATTCAAATCGGTGGTATTCACTATGCATGAAAATCCCGATGCTGATTATATATTGGAGGGGAAGGTAAATAGCATTCGATATAGCGGGAAAAGGTTTTTTTACTGCATTTCCGAGCCCGGCGCAATTTTCTGGCTTTTGGGGGCTCCTGCGGCATGGTCGGAAAATGAGTTGTCTTTTTCGCTTGTGATGAAAGACCATTCTGGCAATATCGTATGGGATTATTCATTCACCGGGCAAGATAGTACTTGTCAATGGATTTATTCCGGATACACGGCGGATTGCAGCATGTATGCCGAATTAATGCGGCAGGCTATGCAAAAAGCAATAACCAGCCTAAAACAAAAACTCCCCTCAAGCCACTGTAGCGGAAAATGTCACAAATAATTGTTAATGATCGATGCATTTTAGCGTCAATGGTAGATTAATTTTCGCTACAAATTGCTACATTTTTAGCTTATTCCAGAAGTTTCCTAAACTTTTGGTCGGCGGTTCAATTCCGCCCTCGGGTACCAGTTTCAAGCTCAAAATTAATCATAAATACAAATATCCCTATTGACATGTAGCGAAAAATGTAGTAAAATAGTGTTATTGGCATTCTACATCGTACTATAGTAATCGGAGATTAATAAATGAGTATTTACAAACGCGGAAACATTTGGTGGTGCAATTTTACGGTACGTGGAAAACGGACCCAGTGTACAACCGGGCAGACCGATGAACGCAAGGCAAGAGCATGGGAAAGAGATAAGATATCCGAGCTTTCTGGTGAGTCCAGTGCCAAAGTGGCACTGGAAAAAGTTAAGCAGCTTCTCGTTGACAATACGGCAACATTTGAGCAGGCGTGGGGGTATTTTGAAAAATATCCACGCGCAAAATCAACGCCGCGCCAACAGAAAATTAACCGCCACGCGTGGAGTGATTTTTCTTCATTTGCCGCTCATCTTGGAATTGATTCGGTCTTTTCTGTGGATCATGATCTGGCGGCAAAATATACTTCCCACCTAAAAGAAAATGGAAAATTTTCCCCTATCGTTTATACCCGGGGGAAGAAAACCATTACCAACGAAAGGGGGTTAAAACCTCTATCCGCACAATCGATCAATTTTTATATTGGAACTCTTAGGTTGATTTTTAATATTCTCAAGATAGGAAGATTTGTGATCGAAAATCCATTTGAGAATATCCAAAAAATACCCAGCAACGCAGTTGATCGAGAAATATTTGCCGAATCCGAATTGCAATCCCTGTCCAAATTTAAAGATGATCCGCTTTTTCCCATTATCGTGGTCGGATGCTATACCGGCTTGCGTTTGGTGGATATCGTAGCGCTACAGCATCAGCACGTGAATCTTGCCAATCATTGGATCGAGAAGATTCAAAGCAAAACAGGGAATATCGTATCCATGCCGATTATCGATCCACTCTATAATTATCTGCTCTCATTACCGGACGGGGCTCCGGATCACTATCTATTCCCGCAACTCAAGGCGCAATATGATGCTGACAGCTCATCGATCAGCAAAGCGTTTAAGCGACTTCTGGCAAAAGCTGGGATATCCGGTGCGACAAAAAGGGTGGAAGGACGTTCCCGCGTATCCAGCGTTAAGGATATCCATAGTCTTCGGCATACTTTTGCCTATACTGCGGGGAAATATGGCATTCCGTTATCGATTGTTCAATCTGTCCTGGGGCATATGACCCCGGCCATGACAAGACACTACATGGCTCACGCTACAGCAATGGACAAACAACAGGGCATGTCCGCCATGCCAGACCTGCTAGGAGATGGGAAGAAAAAATCAGGCGATAGCGAGGCCCTGGCGTTGGTTAAATCCATGACGGCGAAAAACTGGAAACAAACCCAAAGCAAGCTACTTGATTTGCTGCTGAAAAATCCTACTTCCCAATAAGGAATAAATTCCATTTAGGTGAATGAACGTATACAAAACCACCACAATACAAAAATACCGTTGCGGGAGTTATCCGTAACGGTCATTGAAATTATAGCGCGATGAAGAAAAAAAATCAAGGTTTATGTCTGTTATTAATTATTTTTCCAGCATCAATTATTCGCCTCGCCCGATCATATCCGATATGGAAATGCGCTGCAAATTCCTGCACGGTCAAAAAATCATTATACCATAATAGGAAAAGACGTTCAAGCTCTTGTTTTGTTTTGCTAATTTTCATAATTCGTCCTTTGCCCGGATTACCCGCCTGGCGCGGTTAGTTGGTTAGTTTTTAGAAACAAATCCTCGAACCGAACCCTTTACAAGCCTTGCTCTTGTAAAGGTTACATTAGTGATGTTATCAACGAGCGCTTTGGGATTGGGGCTGTAGCAATCCCAGCCATCGCGCAGCTCTCTATATCCTTGCGGACATAATTTATCTTCAACAAATAGTCCCAAAAATTCGTTGTTTACTCCCCAGGTTTCTTTTCTTCCAGTACAATATTCAACTTCGACAGTATTTTTAAATTGTTCATAGAAGCTAATTTTCATTTTTTCTCCTTTTACCCCGGATTTCTCCGGGGAGTTTACGCCTTGCGGCTTGATTAGTTTAGGCGGTTATTTTTGACAAGTTCGGAGCTACATAATTCGGATGATTAACCAGCATCCTTACTAACAGATCTGTAACCTTTCCGATTGCACCATAATGCAGGATAAGCCGCTGATACGTCATTCCCTGCAAAATCGGCTCGCATGTTTCGATCATGCATCGACACGCTTGTCGTTCCAGGTCCTCGGCAACCAGCAACGGGCAATGATCCGGCGGTTCGTGGTATCCAGCGACCTCATAGGCCGCATGACAACAAGCGGCATATTCCGCAAATGATTTTTCCCCCATTTGGTAGTCGTCTTTGATATCCGTGATTCTTTCGCCCGTCAATTCGTCGTAATACTCCTTTGACAATAATTGAGCGCGTTTTATCCCCTCAATTTGTGGTCGGATTGTTTCGGTGTAGGTTTTCGCCAATAAGTAAGTATTGACCGCTTCAAACATTTCTGGTGTGATATGTATGTCCATGTTAATAACTCTTTATAATTTGATTAGTTCAATACAACTTCACGGTCGGAATACTTGACGGAACCGACCGGATTGCCATTTGCATCGTACAACTGCTCGGGCGTGGCGTCGTCCTCCAGCTTTCGCGCCAGATTGCGCAGAATGCCTGCTACTTCGCATTCGAAACCATCGGCGAAAGCCGCATTGGTGGTATTAATCTTAATGGTAACTGATTTGATTTTCATTTTGTTTGCTCCTTGATTTTTGGAGCGTCGGCAAGTATCTTAACTATGCCAACGCTCCTTGATTGGTTGTTGGTACCGCCTCGGTTAGTGCTCGCTACACTGCCGGGGCTCTTTTTTACTTTCCTTCTTCTCTTTCTTTTAGCAGCTTTTCAGCCGCCGCTCTGATCGCCTGTTGGCGCTTCGAATTGGGATCGGGTTTGCGACCGGACCCCTCCCTCTTGCCTCCCATTGGTTTCATTGTTACCCCCCCCCTATTCGTGATAAGTGGCAACGATGCGCCCATCTTTATCGAGGATCGCTATCTCTTTGACCCCATTCTCGAACTTGCGAATTACTTCGCGGGAGCATTCATACTTGGCAATGATTTTTTTCACTCCGTCGCAAAACTCCATATTATATTTTGTTTTGTCTATTTCTGCAGCAGTATAGGCGGCCTCCCTATTTTGTTTATTCCAGTTTTCAATTTCCGCGACAGCCTGTTGATTATAGGTGCGTTCCATTTTTATCTCCTTTGTCGGGTGGTTATCGTCCTGACATAATTGATTATAACACAATCAATTGATTATGTCAATATCAATTTTAAAATAATTTTGAGATTTCTTCATTTTTTCTTTTTTGCTCCTCGATTTCGGCCTGTTTGGTACGCAATTCGGCCAGGTGTTCGCGCGCCTCTTCGGCTTTCTGCTCGGTCGTTTTTCGGCTTTCGGCCACGGCTTTGCTCTCTGCTTCGAGGAGCTTGAGAGCGGCTCGTTGGATTGCCAGTTGACGTTTGGACTGTGGGTTGACAGGTCGTCCCGTTGATTTCTTGCCATTCTGCGAGCTGGTCTGCAATACCTTTTCCGATACTGTATACGTTCTTACTTTGCGCCCACATAATGGGCACCGTTCGCCGGGCTTAGGTTTTTTCATTTTTTCCTCTGTTGGTTGATTATCATTAATTATAACATGATTATCATAATATGTCAATATATAGATTATCATATTATGTAATAATTTGATTGTTTCGTAATGCATATATAGATAATCTTATTACCACCTCATAGGCGCGAATACCATTATTATTATTATAATAACTAGGCCTATCCTCACGAGAGAGAAAAAAGGGATGTGGGTTCCCTTTTTTTCTGCGTGGAAGGAGGATAGCGCGTGAGGGGATAAAAAAATAACAAAAAACTTTTCGCGTCAAAGCGTGGAGCTGGCGGATAAGGATTACGAACGATTCGACTTTCGCACAAGGAGGCGGTAGAATGATCGTAACAACTGGAGTTTTATAGATCATGAGAGACAACCGCAATCCCGATCATCCGGACAATCATGAGGATGATAATCGATTCTTAACCGTCGAGGAGTACACCCGGAATGTGTCAGTTCGTAGGCGTAAGCTGATAGCTAAGATCATGCTTTTGGCTCAATGTGGGGTTCCGGTAGTATGCCCCTCAATCCCTCGTGACGAGTTGTTACTTTATTACAATATCTTGATTGCTCGGCTATGCAATGGTTTTTTCGACGGTGCGCCTGACGGGTCAGTAAGTCCAACTTACGTACATGAGGCGTGCAGGCAGGCCGCGGCAACCCTCAAGGCGGGCGGACGGCCGAAGCTAAGCGGACCGTCTTTGTTGCCCTCGCGTATAATGCGCCGAGGGCGTAGCAATCGCGGTCCCGGTACCTGGTTTATGCCTGATGGCGTGACAGTAGACGCTACAGATGCTGATTCCGTGCTCAGAGCAACAGATTGCAAATCTATAGGTGACAATAATGCCTAAGGCTATGCATTTCTTTCGTGACAGGAGACAAGGGGTCAATCGACAAGGGGGCGGCGGGGGGAGTATCCCGGCCGATGAGCCGCCGGTCGCGCGGGGAGGGACTGACACGTCCGCAATAACGCTTTCTCCTTTGACGTCTGAGTTGATGGGGTGTGACAAGGGGTCGCTTAAGCCGGATGAGTTGAGGGCAATAAATTACTGGAGGCAGAGCAATGGAAACTATTGTGATTTTCTGGATTTTGTTTCCGGAGACGTGCGGATGGCGGCATTGCTGCATACGGAAAGGGTACGGACGATTATTGCTCGATTGGCAGAAAAGGGAGAATGTCTGGACCTGGTAGCGGGGAAAGAAGAGATTGCCTTGAAGCTGACGGAATTAATGAGGGATAAGAATCTCGGGAGTATGACGAAGATGGCAGCCGCGGAAGGGCTGGCGAAGCTCAACGGGTTGTATCCGAAAGGGGAAGGAGGGGTGAATATCACTCTGAATTTCAGCGGAGGGTTGGGAGACTGATGCAGACGGTAACGAAAAATTTTACCATTCAGGATTTTTTCGGATATCATCCGCACGAGTTCCAGAAGGAGTTTCATCGTCGTCGGGCATTGACTCAATTTTTGACTCTTGTGGCGCATCGTCGTTACGGAAAGACGGAAGGCGCGATTATGGAATTACTGGTTGGGGCGATGCAATGCAAGAGAAGGCTTCCGATTTACGAATATCTTGCCCCGACATTGAAACAGGCAAAACAGATTGCCTGGGACAAAGTGAAGTACTATACGCACAAGGCAAAGGATAACGGGCTTACCGGGGTGGATGTATCGGAAACTGATGCAAAGGTTATTTTCAAGCATCGATCCGATCCCGCGATTGTAAGACTGGCAGGATGGGAAGAACCGGAAAGCCTGCGAGGTCCGTACACCGATGGAATGGTGCTTGACGAAACGGCGGATTTGAAAGAAGGGGTATGGGGAACGGTATTGTCGCCGAAGTTGGCAGACCGTAAGGGATGGGCGGTGTTTACTGGCACGGTCAAGGGGATTAATGCCTTATTTGATTTCTGGCGCAAAGGGGTGCCGGGGAAAGGGAAAGACCCGTTATGGGATAGTTTGTATTATCCCGAAAGCGTGACGCACGGAAAGATTCCATGGTTGGATGATTATGCTATTGCCATGTTGAAATCTGCCATGACGACAATCCAGTGGCGGCAGGAAATGGAATGCGACTGGAATGCCTCAAGTGAAAACGTGTTGATTGTACTGGATGCAATCATGAAGGCGACGGAAAGGAATTTACAGGAAAATGAATATCGTCATGCCGCACACGTAATGGGGCTTGATGTGGCGAGGTTTGGGGAAGACAGCAGCGTTTTTTTGCGTAGGCAGGGGTTGGCGACGTTTCCGTTGCGTCGTTTTGAACAAAGGGATACAACATTTTTGGCCGGGCAGGCAAATAGAGAAATCCGGCAATATGGATTGGATTCGGTGTTTGTCGACGGCACCGGGGGGTTTGGCGCCGGGGTTGTGGATGCGTTAAGGCAGATGAATCCCCCTTGCCCGATTTTCGAAGTTGCGTTCAATGGAAAGGCTACCGACCAGGAGCATTACTATAACCATCGAGCGGAAATGTGGGATGGCATTTCCAAGTGGTTGTCAAGAGGGGGAAGTCTGGTTCGGGATGAAAGTTTAATTCGTGACCTGGCGTCTCCTCAATATGGTTTTGAAGGAGGGAGGATGAAACTTGAAAGCAAAGATGAAATTAGAAAGAGACTTGGAAAATCTCCTGATGCCGGTGACGCCCTGGCATTAACGTTCGCGTATCCGGTTTTGCCGATGGAAAAAAGTTTCAATCAAGAAGGTTTCCGAACGATTAGCGTTCGCGACGATTTCAAATTAGGATTATAACAACGAAATGGAGGTGTTATATGGGATCGCCAAGCGTACCGGATGTTCCGGCGGCTCCGGAACCGGTAAAAAAAACCGACGAAGAAGTAACGAAGGCCAGGGATACGGCCAGAGATGAAGCGATACGTCGTTTCGGGGTAATCGGAACGGACAAAACCAAAAATACGTTGGGGGCTGCAAGCACCAAACAAGCTACATTGGGAGCGTAGATGGCTGACGAACTGGAAATTCGGAAAGAATTGCAAAGGTGGCTGGATCAACTGCGCCAGTCGAGGCAGTCTTATATTCCGTATTGGCAGGACGTGAAGGACTATATCTGTCCGGCGAGAGGTCGTTTTTTGGGTGGAGAAGGGGTATCGGAGGTTGATAACGGTGAGCGCAATGATAAGAAGATTATTAATTCCGTAGGAACTAAAGCGCTGGAAATCATGTCTTCCGGAATGCAGTCCGGGTTGACCAGCAAAGCCAGGCCGTGGTTTGCGCTGGGGAATCCCGATCCTGACTTGAATAATTATGCCCCGGTGCAGCAATATCTCAAATTGGTGGTGGAAACGCTTACCGATGCATTTGCCCGTAGCAATGTCTACAATGTCTTTCTTGACGTGTATTCGGAGATGGGTGCGTTTGGTCCTGGTCCGATGGTTTTATTGGAACATCCGACAAAAAATTTTTATGCCAGGTCATATACCGCTGGAACGTACTGGCTTTCATCCAACAATCACATGGAGGTTGACGCTATGTTCGTCATGGAGTATATGACGGCGCGTCAAATGGCCCAGGAATATGGAGTGGAAAGGCTTTCTTCCGCTGCTCGTTCTGCTTATGATCAGGGGCAGTATGAGCAGAAATTCAAGGTGATTATTGCGTTTCTCAAATATCCGGTGCAGGGGTTGGGAATTGAATTAAGGTCGAATATGACTTCCGCGGCGGTTCATTTCGAAGAAGGGGGAATTAGAGCGAATGGTAGTGATGGGTTGCTTGCAATCAGGCCATATCGTTCGTTTCCGGTAATGGCTCCGAGATGGAATACCATCGATACTGATGTGTATGGATGGTCGCCCAGCAGAATGATCATTGGGAATATCAAAATGAGTCAGCAAATGGAGCGTGACAAATTGCAGGGGCTGGGAAAATTGGTTTCCCCTCCGATGCAGGGTCCGCCGGAATTGGAGCGGCGTGGCATTAATGCCAGTCCAGGGGGGTATACAGCGGTATCCGGAAATAGTGAGCAAGGGATACGTCCATTGTATCAGGTGCAGCCGGATATTCGCAGCCTGCAGTCCGGGATAGATAGGGTGGTGCAGGATATCAAGGAAGGTTATTTCAATGATTTATTCATGGCTATTCGCACGTCTGACATTAATCGCCGAGCGATGACGGCGCAGGAAGTATTAAGTCGCAATGACGAGGCGTTCCTGATTCTGGGGCCGGTGTTGGAGCGAATCCATTATGAATTGTTGGACCCTTTGATTGATCGGGCAATACAAATTTTGTATTTCAATGGAAGAATCCCCGCGCCGCCTCCGGAATTGATTAAATCGCCTCCCAGTGTGGAATATATTTCGATTTTGTCTCAGGCCCAAAAGGCGGTTTCGGTGGGAAGAATCGAGAAAAATATGGGGTTTATCGGCCAGATGGTCGGGGTGTGGCCGCAGATGAAAGAAATGGTTGACGATTATGCCGTTGTGGCGGAATACGCCAAGGCAACCGGATTGCAACCGGGCATGTTGCGTTCGCGTGAAGATTATCAGCGGATAGTGCAGCAGCAGAACGCACAAACGCAGATGGCGCAACAGGCGAAAATAGCCAATGATTTGGCATCCGGAGCCAAAACAATTTCAGAGGCCGATCCGTCTACGCTTTCCGGAATTCTTGGAAGTTTGACCGGGGCCGATAATACCAGGATGATTTACTGATGAATAACGAAAAAACATTGAACGCAAAGAGCTGTGAAAATGAAATACGATTCATGCTGGACGATAAGCGCGGTCGGCTGTTTTTGTGGCGTCTGATTGTCGAGGCGTGCCATGTTTTCGATGTGGGGTTTCAGCACAATGCTGCGGCTTATAGCTTGCTGGCGAAGCAAGATATCGGAAAAATACTGCTCAATGCGGCGAGGGAAATAGACCTCGAGAAAATTCAGTTGGCGGAACGAGAATATCATAAGCTTCTGGAAGAATCGGCGACAGAAGAAATTCAAAAAGATAATTTTAAATTAGGAGTGTAAAATGGCGGAAGAAGCATCACCTACCGAAGTGACGGCATCCACGGATAACACCGCGCAGGAAACCGGAAAATCGGAAGGACAAGCGGCGGCGATTCTTAATCCGGAAACGGGTTCCGAATCGAAAAGTGAACAATCGACAAACATCCAAAACGCTTCTGCGTTAAAGGAACTGCAAGGCGTTAATGTGGAAAAAAGCCTGTTGGATCCGGATCAGTCCGCACAGGAGCATGCGGAAGGAGAGGAAAGCAACAGCGAAAAAAAATCCGATGCGCCGGAACAGTATCAGGAGTTCAAGCTTCCGGAAGGAATGGTACTGAACAAAGAATTGGCGGACAAGGTATTGCCGATTCTTGGCAAGTACAAATTATCGCAGGAAGCGGCCCAGGAATTGGTTAACGCTTATTCCGAGCAGGTGAAAAAAGAAGCGGCGGCGACGCAGGAACAGCAGCAAAAAACGGTAAAGGCGTGGATCGACGAGATCAATGCCCGTCCCGACAAGATGTCGGAGTTGCCGATGGCGAAACGCGGGGTGGCGCGAATCGTCAGTGAGTTCCCGGAATTGAAAAGCTTATTTTCTGATCCGGTATTCGGAAATATGCCGCAGCTGTACAAACTGGCGTTGTTTGTCGGAAAGAATTTTGAAACCGAGGGCGGAGTTCCGATTGGAAGCGCATCAAACAATCAAAAAAACGTGCTGGATAAATGGTATCCCAGCATGAAACAATAAATTCAGGAGTAAAGTATCATGGCAATCTCAATGTCGACGACTTTGATGGATATCGCCAAGCGTACCGATAAAGACGGGAAAATTCTTCCCATCATCGAAACGTTGGCACAGGATAACGAAATTCTGCAGGACATGCTTTGGCAGGAATGTAATCAGGGGACCAATCACGTCACGACGGTTCGTACCGGTCTTCCGACTGTATTCTGGCGCAAATATAACCAGGGTGTACCGTCGAGCAAATCGACGACCAAGAAAGTGACCGATTCTACGGCCATGCTGGAAGCGTATTCCAACGTGGACAAAAAACTGGCCGATATCCAGACCGATGCCCGTGCGTATCGGCAGAGCGAAGATGTGGCGTTTCTCGAATCGATGAATCAGAAAGTGGCGACGACTGTTTTTTACGGGTCCGCCGCCAACTCCGAAGAATTCTTCGGACTGACCGAACGATACAACGACACGACCGCTGAAAACAGCAAAAACATTCTCGATGGCGGTGGCTCCGGCAGCACGAATACCAGTATTTGGCTGGTTGGCTGGGGGGATCGATCCATTCATGGTCTTTATCCGCGTAATTCCAAAGCAGGGTTTACGCAGGAAGACAAGGGTGTGCAAATGGTATCGGATGCCAATTCGCAGCAATTCGACGCCTATGTCACCAAATACGGATGGGACCCGGGCATGTCGGTGCGAGACTGGCGCTATGCGGTTCGTATCGCCAATGTCGATGTCCCGGCGTTGAAGTCCGGAACCGGTGCGGCCGATCTGGTCACCTTGATGATCAAGGCCCGGAATCTGATTCCCCGCAACCGTGCCGGTATTCGGTTGGCGTTCTATTGCCGAGAAGAAGTGTTTACCCGGCTGGAACTCCAATTGGTGGCAAAAACCAACGCCGTGCTGTCCTGGAGAGAACTTCAGGGGCAACAGGTATTGTCGTTCGGCGACATTCCGATCCGCAAGGTGGATGCGCTGCTCGCCACCGAAGCAAAGGTAACTTTCGCTTAAATATAAATCATGGCGGCAAATAACGCCGCCTTAATCAAAGGAGATGAATCATGCTTAAGGATGCATTGAGCGAATTTTCCAGCGCCCAGGTAGTAACCGCTTCCGCCGCCGGGTCGAATGTTCTCGATCTTGGCGCCGCCGGCGATGCCGCGCTGAATGAATTGTTTTTCCATGTGATTGTCCGAGCCGCCGCATTGGCGGATGGTTCCGCGACGGTAACGTTTGCGTTGCAGACGGCTACCGATTTCGGGTTTACCACTCCGATCACGCTGTATCAGTCCGATGCCATCGGGAAAGCGAATCTGACGAAGGGGGCGCACCCGGTTCGGGTACGGGTTCCTTCCGGAGCGAAGCGGTATTTACGGTGCTACTACACTGTGGCGACCGGTCCGCTTACCGCGGGGACGTTTGATGCGTTCCTGTCGTTTGACGCGTAGTTTTTTTTATAACGGCGGGAGGTTATCCTCCCGCCAAATAAAGGGTAAGACATGAAAATCAAAGCGAATGAAACCGGATTTTATCAACAGCGGCGCGAAGCCGGAGAGGTTTTTGATTGGCCTGATGTCGAAGCGGTTCCGGGATGGGCGGAAAAAATCGAAGAAGAATCGGAGGTGTCCGAAGAAAAGGCCAAGCCCGGCAGAAAGAAAAAAATGAAAGATGGTTCCGAAAACGCAGGGGATGACAATGGCAGCGGGAAAGATTGAAATCATAAACATGGCGCTGGCGCATCTTGGCGAAGCTGCCATTCAGAGCATCGATGAAGGATCCGCGCCGTCCAATGCCGCCAGGACGCACTATGACAATGCCAGAAGGGCGACATTGAGGGCGTATCATTGGTCGTTTGCCACGAAGGTGCAACGTCTTGCCAGACTGGATTCGGACTCTCCCGATTTTGATTATGTTTATGCGCTGCCGTCTGATTTGCTTTCCGCTATTCGATTGTTGGGCGATTCGGAAATCAAATACGAAATTCGGCAAAAGGAATTGCACACCAATGCGGACGAAGCAAAGCTGGAATACATCTACGACGAAACCGACGCGGACAGATTCGATGATGGATTTGTTGAGGCGTTTGCTTATCAGCTTGCTTCCAAGCTGGCGGTTCCGGTAAGCGGGAAGGCGGATTTGATGCAATTCTACATGAAGGCCTGCAATGAATACATTGCTTCCGCCGCGGCACTGAATCGCAGGGAAAATCGGGAACCTACCGAAGAAAACCGATATGTCGATGCAAGATAAACAAATGCGTCGGAGAAAAAATAAATGGTTGAACGGGTTTTTCAAAATGATTTTACCTCCGGGGTTTTGAGTCCTGGATTATGGAGCCGAACGGATATCAAAAAGTATCGGTCCGGAGCAAAGCAGATCGTCAATGGAATTCCCCTGGCGCACGGAGGAATAACCAAACGGCCTGGCACTTATTTTATTGAGGAAGTTCCCGCGGCAGGAAGATTGATTCCGTTCAAGTATTCCGTGGTTCAGACCTATGTATTAGCGTTCTTTAATTATAAAATGCGAATTTACAAAGACGGCGGGGTTGTCGTTTATCCCTCCGGGCATGAACTTGCGGGACAGGTGGTTGAAATCGTCTCTCCTTACGCGTTGTCCGACCTGCCATCTCTTGCTTATATGCAGAGTGCGGATACGATGTTCCTGGCGCATCCTTCATACGCCCCGAGAACCCTTACCCGTACCGACCATCACGTCTGGACGTTCGCCGTTATTGCGTTTGAGCCGACCATCGGCGCTCCGTCAGCCCCCGCGATAACGCCGAAGGATTTCAGCGATGATGAAAAGACCATTGACATTAATTACAAGATTTCCGCCATAAGTGAAGAAGGGGAAGAAAGTTATCCGTCCGTAAAATCCACGACAATGATACCCAAATCATGGACGGGGGGGGCTACGGTGGAAATCACCTGGGCGTCGGTTACAAATGCGGTAAAATACAATGTTTACAAAAACAAACGAGGATACTACGGTTGGATCGGAACGGTTTCCAGCACGGACGGATTAAAATTTATCGATGACAATATCGAACCGGATGCCGGAGACGGCCCGAAGGAAGAAAAAAATCCATTCAAAGACAATAATAATCCTGGAGTGGTCGGGATTTTTCAGCAGCGTATGGTTTTTGCCCGTTCCAATAGCCAGCCCCAGACGGTATGGGCATCGCAGCCGGGATCGCTGAATAATTTCTCCACTTCGTACCCGCTTAAAGACGATGACAGTATTGAAATAACCATGGACAGCCGACAGATGAATGAGGTGCGAGCCTTGTTCCCGTTGAAAGATTCGTTGCTGGTGTTGACTTCCGGCGCCGAATGGATGATGACCCCCGGAAGAAACAGTGACGCTATTACGCCATCCGCTACGCACATTTATCCGCAAAGTTATTGGGGGTGCGGGACGGTTTCCCCGGTTGTCGCCGGAAATAATTTACTTATGGTCCAGAATTCGGGAAAAATCATTCGGGACCTCTATTACACGATTGCCGAAGACGGGTATGCCGGAACGGAAATTTCTATCCTTGCGGAGCATTTATTCAGCAGCCCTGTCGTCGCCTGGAGTTACCAGCATGAGCCGTATCATACGGTTTATGCAATTCGCGAGGATGGCGTATTGTTGACGCTTACATATATGCGGGAACAGGAGGTTTACGCCTGGGCTTCCCATCAGTCGGATGGGGCGTATCTGGATGTTTGCAGCATTCAAAACGGGAAAAACGATACAGTTTATTTTCTTACCCGGAGGAATGGGCGGTATTTGATGGAATACCAGAAAATGCGTGAATACGGAGATGTTATAGAGGATGCGTTTTACGTGGATTGCGGATTGACTTACAACGGGTCGGCTACCGATACGGTTTCCGGGTTGGAGCATTTGGCGGGAAAAACCGTAGACGTGCTGGCGGACGGGTCCGCAATTAAAAATTTAATCGTAGCTTCGGATGGAACGGTTAAACTGCCTCGGCAATATCAGAAAATTCACGTCGGATTGTCTTATTCGACATTAATCGAAACCCTGGACCCGGAGATAGATGGAGCCAACGGTTTAATAAAACGCACGGTACGGGCAATTTTGCGTTTTCGGGAAACGGCAGGAGGGGGAGAGGTTGGACCGGACAAAGACAGTTTGGTTAAAATGAAGTTTCCTCTTCCGGATGATTATGGAAATCCCCCAGGATTGTTTTCCGGAGACATGAATGTGGCATTAGTCGGAAGACATTCAGGGTCCGCATCAATCATGGTAAAACACGATTATCCATTGCCGTTTACATTGCTTTCTCAAACAAGCGTGATTGAAGTTGGAGGATAATTTATGGATAAAAAAGAATTAACAATCCGGGAAAGTTCGATTGATGATGTGGCATTTCTTGCGGAACGATTACGCCCGGAAGATGTACAGGAGATTTTAGATCTCAACATCGACCCGTTAACGGCGCTGAAAAATGGTTTTCTGTACTCGTCTTGGTGTTTTACCGGTTGCGATAACGGTGTCCCTATGGCTATGCTCGGGATATGCGGAGAGACGATTTTAGGAAATCGCGGCATGATTTGGTTTGTCGGTACGGAAAGGCTGTTTAAATATCCATTCGAAATGGTGAGGGTCGGGAGAAAATTTATAGCCGCCGGGCTCGAAGAATGGGAGGTGCTATGGAATTATACCGACAGTCGATACGAGAAGGCGATTCATTGGCTCACCTTGTTAGGGATGGAATTCAAGCCGGAGCTGGACATTGTTTCTCGTGGCGTGGCGTACAATTATTTTGAAATAAGGAGGAAGTAATATGGGCATTGTCAGTGGGCTTGCTGCGGCTGGGACTGCCATCGGATCAGCTGCTGCCTCAACTGCCGGAGCCGCCTCTTCCATTGGTGCATGGATGGCGGCCAATTCTTCGTGGCTCCTCCCCGTTGCTGGTGGTGTCGTTGGGGCGGGCACGGCGATTCCGGGAATGGTTTCCGGGATACAATCAGCGGAATATCAGAAAGAGGTTGCCAATGCCAATCAGAAGATGTACGAAGAACAGGCACGACAGACCGAAGAGCAAGGGGAATGGGAAAAGCGCCAGCAGTCATTGCGGCAAGCGGCGCAAACCGGGCGGTTTCGAGCTTCCGCCGCGGCGTCCGGTGCTGCTCTCGGATCGGGATCGTTGCTGGATTGGGAAGCCAGCAACGCTGAAACCAATATGATCGATAATGCCAACCTGGATTACGATATTAAAATGAGGGCATATCAGGCGAAATTAGGAGCATGGAACGCGGAGGCGCAATCAAATCTGGCCGGGTGGCAAAAGAACATGGCAGTAGTGAGCGGAGTAACCGGATCGGTGGGCGGAGCGATGCAGGGTGCCGTACTTGGAAGCCAGTTAAACAGTGCGTTTAATTCGCCTGGAACCTCTCAGATTGATTCTGGAAATTTTGGTGATTCTGCTACTTCCAGCAATTTTGGACAGAATCCGATGGAATCTTCTGATTCATTGCGAAAATGGGGCAATGATTGGGGTTTTAATGGATCTTTGCTTAAAACCGGAATAACGGGGAAATAAACATGTCGGAATGGAATGATTTGTTGCCATCTGTAGTCGGGAGGCCCATGGCGGTTCGGGAAATGTCGTATCGTGCGCCTGATGGCGGCGATTGGGGTGCAGGATCGTTGCAGTCCGGTTTATCGGCAGTGGCGCGTGAAGCGATTAAGCAGAAGATGGAAGCTCGACAAGTAGAAGTGAAAAGCAGGCTGAATCAATTTGATTCGGAAATGGACGGCGTAGTATCCGATTTAAATAACAAGTCCGGCCTGGATACGAAAGATAATGTTGATCAGTTGAAAACCAAATACCAGGAAATCAAGAATAAATACATGAATGGACTTCCCGATGACGACCAGAAGCAATTCCAGTTGTTTGCGGATAACACCTATAATGCCAGGATGGGGCAAGTAAGAGAGCATCAACAGCAGCAAATCCGTTCGGCGTCGAATACGGCGGATAAAATCGGGCTCGAAAACGCGGAAAAACTATTGACATTGAATCCCAACGATGACGCGGCGTTCGATACGGCGCAATCGTTTTTTACCTCTCAATTACGCCGCCAGGGATTAGGGGCTACTCGGGAAGATTACGCTGAATATTTAAAAAAGAGCAATCTCGCAGTTCCGGACGATCTGGCTACGGCGAACATTGACGAGTTGATGAAGGGGGCGGATAAGCGGTTGGCTGCGGCAGGAGATAATGATCCGAAAGAAAAAAGTGAGGCGCAATTTTCAAGAAGTATTCTTGCCGCGATTAAGGCGCGCGAATCGATGGAGTCCGATTTTATCGACCAGGTTCAGACCGATAGAATAAAATCCATGATCAAGGCGGAAAAATTCAATGCCGGAGCCGAGTCGTTGAATCGGGTAGACCCCGTAAACGACAATGGGTATAAGTATAAAATGACACCCGGCGCTTTTAATGCGATAAAGCAATATTTCAAGGTGCAAAATGACCGGGCATATCAGCAGGGAGAGGCGGACAAGTTAATCAATGCGTTCCGAGCCGGATTTGATCCGAAAAAGAATTTTGATGATTTTGAATCAGAGTTTCAGGAAAAGGTCTACGATCAGATTGCAAAGAATTACAGCGGGAAAGACCGCGACGCAATCATGCGGCAGGCGGATTATTCCAGGGATCAACTGACGAGATTATATCAAGGTCAGTTTTATCATGATGAAAATGCCTTCATTTCTGCAATGCAGAAACTATCTCCCGACGATGCTAATAAAATGTTGGAAACGGAATTACCTAACTACAGTGATCGATTCGGCGACCTGATGAAAAAGCAATTCAGACAAATATATCCGTCCTATCAGAAAAATGAGCATGCCAAAAATGATATGGTGGCGCTGGATGCTACGATGTCGGCAATTGCCGATGGCGAAGGAGAGTACGGCGGCCAGATGTGGGGAATAAAATCGGTGGATGATGCGGTCAACTATTATCTTCAGAAAGGCGGGACGCTTACCGAAAGCAATCGCAATGCAATCAAAACTTATTTTGAAAACAAAGACAACCGAATCGACCCCAAGCAGGTTAACGCCATTCTGAAAGATACCTATCAGATTAAAGGAGGGATTAATCAGGTGCCGGGATTAACGCAGCAGCTGAGTTTTTTACTTCCTCCCGGGCAGAAGGTCAACGATGCCTGGTTGCGATCCAACGTGGCAAAGTTAATGGTGGAACCGGCAAGCAGGGAACAGCATTTGTTTTGGATGGATTGGGCCGGGCCGGATAAAACTGGAAAACCGATCAAAGATTTAATTAATGGAAAACCAGAACGAATTTATCTTACTACTGATGATTTGCGGAAACGTTTCGAATCCACTCTTGATATGATGAAGAAAAGCGGACGTGTTCCATCCTGGATGAATTCAACGATAAATCCAACATTGCTTGAACATTTTGCTCGTTCAATCGGATTCGAGTCAGATAAAAATAATAATCGCTGGATACCGGTGATGGAAGGGGTGAAATAAATGGATTGGGATGCTATTGCTCCGGTTGACGTATCCGATTCGGATGACGATCAGAGCCGGGTTGACACAAATTTGCGGCTTGGGCGTGAAATATCCAGTGATGAGTTGGCGGCAAAATACGACAGCGCCAGAAAACGTAATTTACCGACATCGTTGGTAATGTCGCTGGATAATAAAGACACCGATGCGGTTCCCAGTGCATGGGATATGCATCCCCAGGCAACCCGCTTTCTTGCTGGAGATGCATATCGCGCCAGCGTATTCGGCGCTCCGGAGCAGATTGAACGATTGAATAAAATAGGTCGTGTCGGAGATGCATTTCAGGTCAGCAAAACATATCCTGATTTGATGCAAAGGATCGTGCAGCTGGAAATTTACGGGGAAAAATATCGACCGAATTCTCCCGACCGGCAACGAGAATTGTTGGAAGCCGGATATTTACCGGCCCCCGATAATGATATGGCATATACTCGAAACGATCAGCCGGGAAAGCGATTTTATCATCCTATCCTTGACAGTTGGGTAAAGGCAAAACAGGAAGAAAAAATCGATTCGGTATATGATGCGATAAGGAATTTCACCAGGACGGTTACGTCAACCGGTTTTGCTCTTCCGTATGATGGAAAAACTCCTCCTGACGCCGATCAGAAATGGAACGACATTCAAGCCGCTACCGATGAGCATGCTCAGGCTTATTTGGACGCATTGAGAAAATTCAAGGTTATTGCATACTTGAATAACGCAGCTCCTAATTGGAGATCGACATGGAGTGAATATACAGACCAGGAAAAGAAAATCGCCATTAATCTAGCCGGAAAACAATTCGGGGAAGATTTCAGCGATTTATCCCCGGAAGATTTTGACAAGGCCGGAATGGATAAATTGCGTTCTCCGGCAGTAAATCTTTACGCTGTATCCCAGGTGGATGATTTATCTCGTAAAATAGATCGACAAATTTATGGTGTTTCCGCTGCCGACATTCGTGACGAAACGAAAAAATTAAACCAGGCGGTGGCGGATGCTATCGGATCGACAACGAGCAAGCAGATCGCCGATACCGTACTTCAATCTATTCCCTATGCCGCAGAGATAGCGTTGACAAACGGGATGGCTGCAATAGGGAAAAACGCAGTTATCGGAGCCGCTGAGAACCCGTCATGGATACGTCGTCTTGGCGCTATGTTCGCAGGGGAGGCAACGCGCCTTCCTGCATTCTCCGGGGATATCGCCGCCGGAGTAAAAAGCGAATTCAATGTTCCGACACTTACTTCGGAAGAAAACGGTAATTTCAGATTGGCCTTACAGGATAACGGATTATCATTGGGCGAGGCAATCCTCAAGCATGCTACTTTGACGTATTTATCGAACTTCACAGAGCAGACCGGGGAAGGAATGTCGGAGGCGGTGGGAAAGGCGCTGGGCAGAGTTCCGGTCCCATACAAGGAGCGGTTGGGAACGCTATTTGCCTCTTATGCGGCCGAAAATCCTCGTTTGGCAAAGGCTATTGCGGATATCCAAAGCACCAGCAAGGGGGTACAGAAGGCTACTCACTGGGACGGCCTGTTCGGGGAACAGATGGAAGAAGAGTTGAATCAGGCATTGAATTACGCCGCAACCCAAGCTGGGAATATGTTTGGCGTGAATTCGTTATCAAGTATTGATGAAGATCAGCCGATTATGAGCTGGGAAGATCGAGGCTTATCGATGGGATCGATTGCCGCGCAATCGCTGGGGTTTAACATCCCTAACGCAGCTTATACCCTGGTGAGCTTGCGGCAGTTATCCAGAAAGCGTGACGCCGTGCTGCAAATGCATGATCAATTACATCCCGGTAACGCGCCGGCGGAAAGTGTCGCCATGGCGGAAGATTACATTCGTCAGGTATTGGGCAATGATGGACAAATCACGCTTGGGGCGAGGCAGGCGGCGGTATTATTTCAGGAGCAGCCGGATTTGCTTTCCGCTCTGGATTTAACCGACGCCGAACAAGAGATTATCAACCAAAAAGTAGCGGACGGGGGGGACATACAACTACCGTTGGCAAAAACCATGGCAAGAATCAATGATCATGAGCAATTCAAACGTCTGGCGGATTTGGCGGAAAATCGTCCCGGCGGATTAACCATGGATGAATTCGATCCGGAGAGCATTGCATCGAAATTGAAAATTAAACCGGAAGACATTGAACGGATCGAGTCCGGGATACGCGAAAATAACGAATATTACACCAGGTTGCAGGAGTACGCAACGCCGCTAAAGGAAACCGGCATGAACGCGCAGGAGCGTAAGGCTTCGCTTGGATTACTTGACGCAATGATAACGACGTTCTCGACGCGAGCCGGAATAAAACCGATAGACGTTCTCGACCAGTTGAAAATCCGTAAAATCGGAATGAATGATTTTCTTCGTGGAAATGATAGTCGCTTCCATGCGGTAGGAGATTATTTTCATCAAATCAAAAATGCCCTTCCGGAAGAAAATGGTACAGCTCCACTGTTTTCGAAGAAGTTTCGTTCTGTTAAAGAAATTCTTCCCGACCTCGGGAGGATATTCGACTCTATGCCGGATTCGGTTATTGCCGCCGATGGTTCAAAATTATTGGTCAAAAATCCCGAAAGAGGCTCCATTGCCAACCGTTTACTGCATTTGATTAAATCGGAGGATAAAAACAATGCAGAAAGAAACGAATATCAGCCAGACAAGATTTTGTGGCTTCCTCGCCTTACTGAAACCGCAATCAACGCACAAGCAAAGCTGGAAGATCCAGCGACCGGTAATTTAGCTTACGTCCGTTCATATCGTGATGGCGGCATTCATGTGGTAATCGTGTCAAAGAACGGAACGATATTAAACCAGGAGCAATACGATCATGGTTTAATTACGCAATTTATTGAAAAATATACGAGCCGTCGAGATGGTTTCAAGGTGGTATGGGAAAACGCAAGTAAAGCCCAGGCATCGGACCATACTGCGACAGCCGAAAGTTCAAGCGGCGATGCTGCCTCGCTTTCCGACGTCATTGATATTATATCTGATGATCGAGAAAAAGTCAAGAATCAAGACAAAAAAGGCGCATTCGATCCTTCGTCCGGGGTTATTTCTTTGTTTGAGACGGCTGATTTTTCGACATTTGCTCATGAAATAATGCATTTTTTTGACGATCTCTATACAAAAATGGCAGAGTCTGGAAAAATAGACGATGCGCAATTGCTGGCGGACATTGAAACAATTCGGCAGTATTCCACAACGGAAGACGGGAAGCGTGATTACGAACGAATCGCCAAAGCGTTTGAAAATTATTTGCGCAAAGGCGAAGCGCCTGACCCGGCATTGAAGAAGTTATTTCGTTCCATCAAGGAAATGTTATTGAAGGTCTACGTATTGATCAGGCCGGAATATTTTGCCGACGAACCGGTGACGAACGAGATAAAAAGCGTATTCGACCGCATGCTGGCATTGGATAAACAAGCCGACAACGAAATGGCTGGCAATGAGCTATTGCAGCTGCTTGACCATTACGATTTACTCGGGTTGTCAAAAAACGACCGTAAGGTCGCGGCCAGTATATTGCAGTCAAGAAAACAGCAGGTTTCGGAAACCCTGGCGAAAGAGAGTGATTCCCGGCGAAAAAAGGTAGCCGATGCGGCAAGAAAGGAAGCGGAGACATTGATGCGGACGATTCCCGTGTATCGTCTCTGGAGATATCTGGATCAGCGAGGAAAATTGGACCGGAATACCGTAAAACGTTTGTTCGGGAATGAAGTATTGGCAAGATTGCGTCAGCGTGGCGCAATTGCAAAAACTCCGCGTTCGGAACGATCCGGGGAGAAATTTTACGACCGGCAACAGCGCCGGGACAAAAACATCGGGCTTCGTAAATATCGCGACGCCTTTGAAGAATATCTTTATCAAAATTATCCCATTATATGGGCGCTGCGGGATATGCGGTATGAAAAAATTAAACCGGATGAAAAGTTCGGAATTTCCCCTGAACAAATGGGGAGTTATCTGTCGAATGGTAGCGGTACGCCATCTGATGTTGCCGCCAAAGAAATAGCGTCAAGTATGAATGACGACAGCATTACGGAAGAAAAATTAATCGCGGCATTGACCGGCATTAACGCGCGTGATTTGTGGCGTCGTTTCGATCAGATGCGTCAAGATGAAAAAGACTATTACGACCATCAGGCGGAATCCGACTTAAAATTGGAAGCAACGGAAAATCTTACGGCAATCGCCTCTGACAACGGATATGAAAGCGTTGACAAGATGATTTCCGAACTTTCCGAAAGTCCATCTCCGATGGAATTTAAGCGCATGTATGAACAGCAGAAATTACAAGAATTCGATGAGGCCTTTCCGACATCGGAATATGCATTGGATTATGCGGAATTAGTGCGGCAAATGGATGATATGCTGAGGGCGTTATCGGCTCAGGCCGGACGCGAAAACGAGCTTGCGTCGCAATCCGCATATCGCAAATTGATCGCCGGTAGGGTGGCAAAAATGTCGTTGCAGGATGTTCGGCGTTCGGATTTGACTCTTGGTGCGATTCGGCGCAACAGTCGTGCGGCTCTGACAGCTATGACAAAAAAGGATTACCATGCGACTTATGATGCGGCAATGACAGCGCGAATGCAATTGGAACTGATGCGGCAAATGCATAAAGTCCAGGAAGAAAGTGCCAAAATAGTGGCAATAGCAAAAAGAATGGCACGGTATCAGCCGGAAAGTTCTGGCAAGTCAAAGGTACAGGGCGATTGTTTGTATTGGTTGCAAAAGTTATCATCGGATTATGGAATTGCCGATTCTCCATTGGTACCGGAAAGCAAATTATCACTGGACGGGTTGTTGCAAAATTTTGATTCCGATTTAACCTCCGAGCAATTACCGTATTTAGGACAGAATGAAGATTATCGCAATCTCACTGTAGAACAGTTTGAGTCTTTGTCGGAGTTGCTTGGATTTTTAAATACAGCCGGAAGGGAGCTGGTTAAACAGGCCGACGAGAATCGCACCGGAACGGCGGCAGCCGCCAGTAAGGTAATTGCGGAAAATTTGAAGGACCGGCCGGAAATGCCGCAATACGCGGATGGTATAGGGAAGTGGATTAAGTTACGCCTGAATGATTTTAAATTACTCGGAACCAATATTCTGGCAATGTGTCGTGCGGCGGATAACTACGACAACGCACTGGGACGGGGTCAGGGCGGGACCGCCGAGCAAAGCATTTATAATGTGTTGAATGAAGCATCGAGCAAGGAAGCTCGTCTTATTCACGAAACAGGTAAATTGCTGAATTCGTCATGGACCTACCTGGCTTCGCGTCGGAAGGATTTTCCTAAATTCATTATCGAAGGAATGCCTCCGGTACCGGAAACTATTCGGATCAACAGAAAAGCGCAATGGGATTTTAATTCCATGTTGGCGGTTGCGTTAAATTGCGGAAACGAAAACAATCGAAGAAAACTTTCCGAAGGTTATCCGGAATTAACCCAAGAGGCCATTGATCAAATACTATCTAAATTTGATCGAAAGGAAGACTGGGATGCGATTCAGAATATATGGGACGCGATTAACAAGGCATTGCTACCGGAGTATCAGGAAGCCTATAAGGCCGCGAATTATATTGCGATGAAAGAGGTTGAAGCTACTCCATTCGAAGTTAAACTCGCAGACGGTAAAACATTGCAGGTAAGGGGCGGATATTATCCGATTAAGTACGATGGTAAAATTGACCCGGATATCGGAAAAAGAGAGAATGAAGAATTAAAGATGTCGGGTTATGACGGACCGCGCATAGTGCGTTCCCCTGACGCCGGATCGAGTAAATCCCGGAAGGAAAGCACCGGAAAGCCTATTTTGCTCGATCTCAGTGTTTTGCCTCGCCATATTTACGAGGCCGCTCATTATGCGGCATTTAAGATTCCCGCGCGACAGGTCGGAGGAATACTTAATAATCGAGAATTCACGCGAGCTATGAAAATGGCATTCGGCGAAAACGGATACAAGGAATTCAATCGCATGATTACCAACGTGGTGAACCCGGATCGCCGCAACGATTCTCGCGTGGAATCGTATTTGCGTTCGGTGGTTACGGGAATGGGTCTATGGGGCAATTTGGGCTCGGCGTTAATGCAGTATTCCAGTTTTACTCAGGGGATAACCACGGTTGGAATGGAAAATTTTATCCAAGCGCAAAAAGACTACTGGCGTAATCCTATGCGAATGACTGCCATGATTGAGGAGAAATCGCAGTTCATGCGAGATCGGCAGAAAGGGGGAGATAGAGATATTCGCAGCAAACTTAACAAGGTAACCGATCCGGAATGGAAATATCGATACAACCAGGTTCGCGATGCGGGCTTTATCGGCATACGAGTTATGGATACCGCCGCTTCCGGCCCTATGTGGTTAGCTGGATACGAGACGGCGTTGCAGCAAGGGATGAGTGACGCCGATGCCGTCGCTATGGCGGATAAGTTGATAGCCTCGACGCAGGGATCGGGCAGGAATATGGAAATGACGCCGATTCAGCTCAAGCCATTCATGCGGTTGTTTGCCATGTTTTATTCGGCGACATCGGCTTTCGGGACGCGGCAAAGCACAGCGTATCGAGCCTTCCGGGCAGGAAAAATAAAACACGGACAGTATGCTTATTTCTTGGCGCTGGAAGCAATCGGACCGGCCTTTTTGTCCGGATTGTTACGGATAATGGCAAGCGGACCAGGAGGAGACGACGATAAGGATAAAAAGAGATTTTGGCAAATATACTGGACCGAAGTAATGAGTTATCCCGTGCAGGGGTTGCCTTTTTTGCGTGACGCCATACCGGAACTTGCCGGGGTGGCAATGACCGGTCAACCTTCGTATGGAGGAAAAGGGGGACAGGTATCCATTGTTCGCCCGTTGGAACTGGCAAGTACCGCTTCCGGTGATTTGGCGCGAGCGATTTCTTATGATGGAGATGATCAGGAAAAGCAGGATCAATATTGGGGCAAGGCGTCCTCTGAAATGGCGGAGGAAATTTCCGCACTTACCGGGGTGCCGGTGGTTACCGCATTCAAGCGAATTAAAAAAACGATAAAACATTATACAGAGGAATAAAATATAAACCATTCCGAACGATTCGCTATTGCGTTGATTCGGACTTAAAATTTTATATCATAGGGAGAAACGATTATGACAATAGCGGCATCTGATATCAAGACTGCTCCATTCGCGGGGGATGGAGTACAAACCCGCTTCGATTTTTCTTTTAAAGTATTAAACTCGAAAGACGTAGAAGTATACATCAATGACGAAAAAATAGCGTCAGGGTATACTGTTACGTTATTGAGTACCATTGGTGGATATGTAACATTATCTTCCGCGCTCGCTTTGGGTTCTAGGTTGGTAATCATTCGCAATGTGGTACTTGAACAGCAAGTTGACCTTCAGGACGGTCAGGCGTTTTACCCGGAGGTGTTGGAGGGAAGTCTTGACCGCAGCACGATGATTTTGCAGCAGTTGCAAGAACAATTAAAACGATCAGTGAAGGCCCCCAATAGCGAAGCGACGTTAGATGAATTGCCTTCGGCCTCTTCCCGCGCAAATAAGTTATTAATGTTCGATTCATCCGGCCAACCGAAATCCGCCACGGCGGTTGAATTTATTGATCAGAATGCATTGAATAGTGCTCGTGAAGATTCTATCAATGCCGCCAGCGCAGCGGAAAACGCAGCGCAAGCAGCCGCGAATTCCGCTCAGTCTTTGGCATATGCTGCCGCGGGAGTGTCAAACCGCAATCTATTGATCAATGGAAATTTCCTGGTCCGGCAATTTGGCGAAACCGCAACCATTCCGGCGGTGACAGGCACCGTCCGAAACGCGGTGGTGGACCGTTGGTGGTACTGGATGAATACCGACACGGATGCTTTGGGTCCAATTTCAATTTCGTATGATTCGGCGTTGCGACTTACAGCTACATCGACCGCGGGGAATTCCGCCAGTAATATTTATCTCTATCAAGATGTTAAAATATCTCCAGAATGGGTCGGGAAAACCTTTACTTTTTCGATTCGTTATCGTTTGTCAATGGCCGCTTCAGCGGGGAGAAAGGTATTAGACGCCGCTGGCTATGTTACCGGCATGGCCGGAGATACAGGGGCCGGAATTGCTTCTACGATATTGACGGCAGACGGGGAATGGCACACAGTTTCTATGTCGGGAACCATCCCGGACAAAACGATTGTGCGATTTATTTTCGCCTTGGGGCTGACGACGGCGGGGGATTATTTCGACCTAGCGTTCGCAAAAATGGAAGCGGGAAGCGTCGCTACGGCATTCGTATCCGATTACGAACGCGACCTGGCGGTTTGTCGCCAGTACTATAATGCATCCCTCACCGGGCGAGTAGTTCAGACAACCGGTACAGCTCCAGATCAAACTTTGCCGATGACTGGCGGCTCGATCAGCAAGGCTACTTACGCGCAGTTGTGGTCCTGGGCGACCGCCGCCAGTCAGACTCGGACGCTGGCGCAATACAACGCAGATAACACCTTGCGGACATTTTTCATCGATAACGGCGATGGGACGTTTCGCTTGCCCGATTGGCGGGATTTGTTCCTCCGCTCAACAGGGGCAAGCAGAAACGCGGGAACGTATCAGGCCGATGAGCTGAAATCTCACCGGCACATGAACGGGGTAGTAAATAACACCGACGCCTGCTTCAATTATGGCGGCACAACAACGGACGTCCCTGGCTCGGCTACCGACAGCATGGAAGAGGACCAGGATGCCCGGACATATCAAGGGTACACATCAACCACCGGCGGGGCGGAAACGCGTCCGGTTAATGTATCTATTAATCACTTTATCTATTATTAACCCAAAGGAAGGGAAAAATGAAAGTTTACAGCTGGAACGTTGATACTTTGGAGTTTTTCGGGGCAATGGATGCGCCGATTGATCCGGAAGAAAGTCGCAAAAATGGTGTCCCTGTATATCTGGCGGGACCGTGGACTCAGATCGAAACGGGCGACATTCCCGCCGGATACTGGCCTGTTTGGAACGGCGTCGGTTGGAAGATGGTAGAAGATCATCGCGGGGAAACCATGTACAAAACGACGGATAAATCGGTGTATATGTGCTCCAACCTGGGACCGATTCCGGCCGGATACACGACAAGTGTGCCCGGTTCCGAATATGACGACTGGACGGGGTCAGCATGGGTTTTGAACGCCGAAAAGAAAGCGGCGGCGGAAGCGGCGGAGGCGGCTAAAACTGCGAATCTTGCAGCACTTACCAACTTACAGTCGGAGTTGATAGTAGAAGTCAAAGCAAAATACGGCCTCGATATTATCGCCACCGACACCGTGGCGTCGGTGGCGGTAAAAATGATCGGGGCCGGGGTGTCCTGGGCAGATGTGGATATATATGGCGGCAGATTGAAATTGATCAACGATGCAATCAAAGAACTGGTGGGATAATGAGTGTACATATCGATCCATTAACTGGACTGGAACTGATGTTGCCGGATGGGGTAGAGGATGTGTTAACGTCACCTGGCGATATGGTTATCGGTGGCGAGTCTGGAAATCCTATTCGATTTCCAATTGGAACCCCGGGTCAACAACCACAGGTAAATGCCGCCGGTACCGGACTTGAATATGTTACGCCGTCAGCTGGCGGTGCAACCGGTGCCCAAGCTATCGCCTATGCCATTATTTTCGGTTAAATCAACATAAAGGAATTTTGTCATGTTTAAACAGTATAATGTTTCTCCATCCATCGCCAATACCGACACCGACTTGGTGGCAACGATTGCCTCTGAATATGTCTTCATCATGTTTACGCTGCAGATTCAGGCTGTAACGGCGGCCGATGTGCAAATTAAATTATACAACGCATCAGGTACGTTGTCCCAGGCGATTCCACTTTCCATTGACGCCGGGGATACCGCCGTGCTGGATCACAAAGTAGTCATTCCGGCAGGCGGAAAAATTGCGGTCCGATCTTCTGTGACCGATACCACGTTTACGACGCACGGCTACTTGGAAGTAGAATAATCATGAGCGGAACAATGACATATGCAGCCCGGCAGGCGGCTGAACAGTCCGCGCGAATCGACTTACTGGAGAACCATAACGAGGCGCAGTCAAAGTTGTTATCGTTGCTGATGCAGCTTAACGGATGGTCCAGTATCGCTCCGTGGCTGACAGACACGATTGCTGCTATTCGCGCCGGACGCCCTGTTGATCTCGACGCGCTAGATGCCGCGATTACGTCCTGGCAATCCGAACAATCCGCTTCAACCGGGGAGGCATAAAATGGCATTTATGAAATTATCCAATCGCGACGCCTGGGGCCGACCGAAACGATATCAGTCAGCCGCAGACGCGAAAATGTCACCATACAATGGCAATGATATATACACTAAAGCACTACTACACTTTGACGGCATTAATAACAGTGCCGTCATTACGGACAGTGGCATTTACCCTACGCGCACATGGACCGCCAATGGCAACGCTGTGATTTCCACCGCAAAAACGGAGGCATGGGGTGGCGCTTGTCTTATTCTGGATGGCTCCGGAGATTATGTGTCTACGGCTGATAGCTCGGATTTCGCCATTGGCACAGGAGCATTTACGGACGAGATACGTTGCTGGCCGTCCGCTATCGGTGGACTACGTGCGATTATTGATCGTCGTATAGCTGACAATAGTTATGGATACGTATTAAGATTGAACGGAAACGCTTGGACTGTTGCTATCGGCACAACGACGGTAATAACGGCATCCAGCACACCGTCAACCTCGAAATTTACGCATTTGGCGGTAGTCGGCAATGGCGGCAGTTCTGGATTAAGAACAATCAAGCTATATGTTGATGGTGTTCTCGCCGGAACTTATACCACCGACTACAATTTCACGTCGACTCGCATTCGCATCGGAACGTATTGGGGTAGTAGCAGTGATTATTTTGCCGGATGGTTGGACGAATGTCGATTGTCGGCACAGGATCGGACGGCTAACGTTCGCGATATGCTCTATGTAGCATACGGCGCAACTTCATTCACCCCCCCAACCAAAGCCTACAAATAGAAGGAGTATCAACATGTACGATAAAAAGGAAATAAAAAAATGAACGAAATTAATGATTTTGGAAATTCGTATTTCGCACTTATCAAGCCTTATCAGACCGATAAGAAAAATCCACCCACGATGTACTGGCGATATCAGTCCGGTAACGGTGCTGTATTGGTCGAGAGGATCACGATCGAGGATGGCATTAGCACGCACGAAAAGGCGCTTGGTGCCTGGGCCGACCGGGCAACTCTTACGTATGTCCCCATCAACGATCCACTGCCCAGCGCGTAGAGGTGAAATATGGCAAAAACTGATTTTTCAATTGCAGAAATCGCGGCGCTTCGGTTGAAGTGTCAAGCCATGGAGCTCGAAGGGCGCGAAATTCTGGAAAAATACACCGACGAGGAGTTGTCAAAGATTTTCAACGGCATCGGGCCGGATGCGTTTCCGGCGTGGTTGCGGGCGCTGATATCATGGCTGCACGATTCGCTGTTGTGCGTGGCGTTGATTCATGACGTTCAGTGGTACGAACGGTCACTGCGCAAAAACGTGCCCGGCGCGGAAGACCGGGCGGAATTTGCCGCCAGCAACGCCATGTTTAAGCTCAATGGGTATCGGGCGGCGAAATACGACTACTCGGTTTTGAATCCGGCGCGGTACAAGGTGGAGTTCGACGCCTGGCGGTTCTCCGTCCTGTGCGGGACGGAATTCGGCTGGCTGGCGTGGAAAAACTGAAAGGAATAATCATGACCGAGGCGGATAAGGTATTGATCGAAATTAACGGAAGGCTGGGAGCAATTGAGGCGAATCTCAAGGATATTCGGCATAGTCTGTACGGAAACGGGCAACCGGGAATGGTGACTCGGCTGTCGTCGCTGGAACATTCGCACAATGCCTGTCGTGCCGCGCATGAGGAGGAAAAACAAGAAAAGAAACGTTTTTTTGACGGGAAAATAGCGGTACTTGCTGCCGCCGCCGGGGCCGTCCCGGCGATTGCCTGGGAATTGCTTAAAATCGTGTGGAAAAAATAACCGCCCGGAAGGGCAAAGGGAAAGAAAATGAAAAACACCGTAACCCAAGAACAGGTTGATGCGTGTATTGTTGAAAAAGAAATCAAAACAGTTGAGCTGGTTGGTAAAAAGCATACCATTGTTGCAGTTAAGCTAAAAAATGGTTTCACTTGCATTGAAACGTCTACTTGTGTTGATCCATCGAACTATGACGAAAATGTCGGTACTCAAGTATGCCTTGAAAGAATCAAAAATAAAATTTGGTTGCTCGAAGGATATTTGTTACAACAAAAACTATCCTCTGAACAATAACCGGGCAATAGCCCAAAGGAATAGAACTATGAAGAAAATCGTTTTTTGCGTAATGCTGGCCGGCGCCGTGTGCGCCGGGGTCATGTTGACGGGTTGCGATGAAAATAACCTTTCCACGTTGGTAAACGACAAGTTGCTTCCGCTGGGGGAAAGCAAGGCCGACGCGAAAATTACCGAGATGGTGGCGGACGGTACGATTACCGCCGATCAAGCCGCAAAGGTCCGGGAACTCTACCAGAAGCTCAAGAGCAAGGTAGATGCGGACAAAACCATTACCGGCGGGACGGATACTCCGGTAGTACAGTGAGGTAAGCCATGAAAAAGCTTTTTCTCTCGTTGTTTTTGATGGGCGCCATTGCCTTGTTGATGTCCGGGTGCAATTCGACCAGCACGATAACCGAATTTGACAAGGACGGCCACGTTACGAAGGTTACGGAGACGAAAGAGGCCGTCGTCGATCAGGTTACCAAGTCAACCAAGGATAAAACCTGCTTTGTCTGGTGTTCTGGGTGGATTGCTAAAATTAAGTGCGAATTTTTCGGAAGTGAAAGTCCAATGCCCAATGTTGACATGGAAGGCGGGAATGTCGACAAGGGAGTATTAACTATCCACAAAGACCAGCAAAACATGGCCGAACTGGAGAAAATTATCAAAGCCGCCCGGTCGAATTCTGTTTCGTTCGGCGCAACCGGCGTAAGCAGTTCGTCCGGTTCTGCTTCGGCGAGCAACTCGAATACGGGAGGGTCTGCCAGTTCCGGGACCACCCCGGCGGCGACAACCACGACCACGAAATAATTTACAACATCAAGGCCGGGAGAAATCCCGGCCTTTTTTTTATTTTAAGAGGTAACGATCAATAATCAGGTCAAGGTTTTTTTTAAGTACTCGATGAGGGGTTCCATCGACAAATAAGTCATACGCCTGATTGCCATCCGAGTCGACTATTCCTTTTAGAATTGCTGGACGGAAAAGCAATCTTGACTTCCCTCCCTTTGCCGGAGCTGATCGAGCCATGGATCGAAGTTCTCTATCGCTGCTGTATTGATATCTTCCATTGTATCCTGGAACATCAATCCAGAATTTTCCACCGGTTTTCATAATTCAACAATCTCTCCATCATTTATGGCATATTTGGTCATTTTCCCAACTCTGTATTTTATGGAGCTGTATTTTAATTTTCCATTGAAATAATCGACAATGTCCTGTATTTTGCAGAACTTTGATCCGGAAAATCCCATTTTCAATTGAATGGCTTCTTCGATGTCATCATTACTGATTCTTTTTGGTCTGCCGTTTGCTCCGCCTTTCCGAGCTTCATCCCCGACTACCTTGGCGTCCTCGAGGTCATGTTCTACTACGTGCAGGGGGTAGCGGAAGCGGGTATTGATCGGCTCCGGCGGCGCGAATTCACGCAAAGTCATTTCAATGCGATACGCGTTCCCCCCTTCGACATCCAGTTCGGACATGGTCAACACCGCATCCGGATCGCGTCCGAATACGCCTGAGCCGGAAGTCCGATCGATGGCTTTCTTCCGCCCTTGCTCTCCCTTGCTGAAATGACTGGCGAAGATCACTGCCGTTTTTGTTTCCGTAGCGACATAATCCAACTGGTTACAGAAGTAAGTCATATCGGCGGCGTTGTTTTCGTCTCCGGTGATAATTTTATAGAGCGGATCAATTACTACCGCGATATATCCTCGATTGCGCATACGACGGACCAAGCGAGGTGCAAGTTCATTCAATGGAAGCGCCTTACCGCGAAGATTGAATACATCGACGTTCTGGATTTTAACTTTAAGTATGGCGGCGATATCGATAAACCGTTTGACGCACGACGCCCGATCAATTTCAAGGTTGACATAAAGCACTTTTCCTTTCGAGCATTGCATTTCGAGCCATGTTTCTCCGTTCCCCAAGGCGAGGCATAAATGCATCAAGGTAAAACTTTTTCCCGCCTTTGAAGGACCGGCAAGAAGTAATTTGTGCCCGGTCCTTAATATCCCCTCGATGATCTCCTGAGCCAGTGGGGGCGGATTTGCGGCCAATGCCGACAGGTCCTCAATATCGGGAAGATTGTCGTTCATTTCGTCAATATAGGTTTTCCATTCCTCCCATGACGCCTTTCCTGTATTGACCGCAATTAAGTATTGAGGGTTATCTCCGCGAAAGATACCAGGCAAGCGAGATAGTCTGCTGGGATTACGATTGGCGCGGTCCACGTCAAAACCGGATTTCTTCAACACTTCAAAAAGAAAATTAACGCGATTTCGGTACTCTTCAAAATCCGACCCGGCCCCGATCTTGACAATGGCGTGAATGGATTTTCCACCGGAATGGACCATGGCGGCAATGGGTAATTCCAGTTGCCGATAAATGGCAATTTGTTTTTCCAGCGGCAGGTTATCGGATTCGACCAGTGCATGGCGATAATCCGTTACGTTTTCGTCTTTGACGCCGCGTCCGTCCATGGGATTAAAGCGTATCCATCCGCCGGCTGGGGTAACTTGGTCGTAATAAACCGCGTCGGCGGAATTTACCTTGTCGGTTGCCTCGATTAGTTCTCCCGCGGTGCGGGTATATACGCCGACATCACGCGGAAGCCATTTATCGCAGTTTTCCGGTTGCCATGCCTTGATGTTGTAAGATACCTTTTCGTCCGGCTTGAATAGAACGCGAAGATACCGCGACAGGTCCTTTCCCCAATCTTTTCGTGGAGCCGGAATTTCCGCGTCTTCGGTCCATCTCGGATCAATTGGAGCATCATCCTTTTTTAGTCCGATGACACTGTCCCATTCTAGCGCATATCCGGGGCCTTTGGAAGAGGATGATCCTTTGCCTAATTCTACGTGTCCGCCATCGTCCTTTACCATCTGGAGTAACGTTCCAACCGTAACGGTGCCAAATCCGCGTTCGGCTGAAAAACTATTCCACTTCTTTTCGCACATGCCGACCTTGTATTTATTGCTTTGCCTGGACCAGTTATCCCATTCCTGCACGGTGCATCCCACCTTTTGCAGGATCATTCCAACCTGAATCCAGTCGGAATAATTGTCGCACCTGATATAAGACAACTGGTCCAATGCGGCCAGTGCTATTTCGCGGTCTGTCATGACATTCTTCCTTGCCCCATATCTGCGATATAGATAATTGCCGCTGCAAATATGGCGATGATAGTGATTGCGTTCATTTAGTTGTTCCGTTTATTCCATTTAGATATTGCAGAATCCTTGCTTTCATCGAAGCTGGTTTTCCCGCCGCAATTTTTACAAGTAAAGATGGTCAAATGCTCCCATCTGAAACCATGATCATCGGCATTCCGTGATTTGCTTTCAATTATTACTTTCCCTCCACAAAAAGGGCATGGGTTAAGTTCACTCATTATTTATCCTCAGTTTCTTTTGATTTTTAACCACATCCGCAGCGCGGCGGAGGCTGGATTGGCGTCATATTCCACCGTAGAATAATCGAATCCAACAATAACAACAAAATAATTTGTTACTTTTTGACATTTTACCCCATGTGGCAGCTTTTCCATAATCTCTGCCAGCGTCGGGGCCGGGATTATTTCCCCTGGTAATCCCCTACGAGCAATTCCCCAAGTATCTTTTCGGTTATATCTATGCCAGACAAACGCACTATCCGGGAACGATCCCGCCGGGATATTCTGGCAGTCCGCCAGCGGGGGAACAAGTTGTTCAATTTTCATGATTATTCCCTTTCCTGGGTAGATAATGCTTGACACAATAATTCGCCGAACAGTCCGACAAATTTTTCATCCTTTTCAAGATCACTTTGCATTTTGAAAAGAATCCAATGCGTAAGTTCGTGGCAAAATCCTTCTTCCTGGTGACATCTCCAATACGTAGAATCATCTAACTGAATCTTATTTTCTGAATAATTAGAATATCCCAAATGTCCACTCACATTATTGAACGAATTAGACTTCTCCACTTCGGCGGTGGTATTGATTAATTTGAATCTTTTTGGTATTTCCATATCTTTCTCCATGGCGTTTCCCGGATGCGCAAATCTTCCGGGAACTTGTTGATATCGGTAATGAGTTTGCAACCTATATGGATCTGTTTGACGAATACCGGCACTCCGGCGTTCCGGCACTGTTGGACGATAGATTCAATCCATTCGATTTTACACTCGCGCCGCTCCCCGTCCTTGCCGGACTCCGCGCCGACCACGACCCAGTCGATGTTATCGAGATAGGAATAATAAGGTTCTGCGTCATAGGCATTCCCGAACATATCATACTTAATTCCGCCCTGCAGATTGTCAAGCATGATCGGCCCCAGCAACGGCTCAAGCGACAGCCAGCGTTTGAGCCCATCCAAGCGAAACAGATGCGGGATTCGTTCATCTGCTCGTTGCTGATTCTCGCACGTCACGCCCCACCATATTTCTTTCACTGGAGTTATTCCATGGAGGAGTTTTGCCATGGCATAACCATAGTTGAAACGATCTCCATAAAGACGTTCCGCAATTTCGCCAGGGTCAATGTCACTGACGGAACCAAATCCGGAAAGGATTTTTTTCCAGTGTACTGTTCGATCGGATAAGTCATTTCCCTTCTTTCTCCTCAATAAGGTCTCTTATGGCTTGGATGGTTTTATGATCTTGGAGAGATAAAAAAAACGTTTAATGGTATCTTGCTTCGTCCTATCATTGCGTCCTTCATAGAGTCTTGCGTAAAACAGGAAGTCATCACATAAATACGCTGAGGATAGTCTTGGGCATCATCCAATATGAACCGACAAAAATGATCAAGCATACTGTTACCCAATGACATGCCGCCCCAATCAAAAAAGAGAATATCAAACAGCTCATTCCAAGGAGGAAGGTCTGTAACTTTGATGTCCATATCGATTCCATTTTCATTCAAAACAGACAAAATATGATCTCGTTCAAATTCAAGATCGCCCATCGCGTCGCCAAAATAAATGGCTCTCATTTCCCTTCATTCTCCTGTTGATATTGGTTTCTGAGTTGATTTACGTATGCTACGACATCACCGCGACGTTCTTTCCCTATTTTTTCCATGAACCCGCGAACCCAAGCATACCATTCGAAGTTGGTAGCAATAAGCGGACAAAGCCCGGCGGCATCGGATATCATTCGATATTCCCAGAGCTCGCCACTGGCAAGAGCGCGAGGAATATATAACCACGCCGGATCGAATTTTACGCTCAGTTTGTCGGCCCAGCATAAAAGAGATGGTTCAACACCATGAAGCCGCGCATAGTGCCGGGAATGGTACAAACAGAGGTCGCGGTAGTATGGGTTGGAAAACAACCATCCAGCAATCTTTGCAGCAAATTCCGGGTGTTGTTCTCCCGCCTCGTCATCCATGTTTGCCTTGCCGAAATAGCCCCAGTCGTGGATGATAATACAGATCAATTCTCTCCAGTTCGGAAGGCGGTGATAAAGCCATATCCAGGCAAGCAAGACCGTCAACGGGTGCCATATGAATTGATGGACGCCGAAAAGTAAAGATTTCGTTCCTGTGGTCATGATTATTTCCCTTCCTTTTGATTATCCATTCACCAACGAAACCAAAAATCCTTTTTCTTCCGAAATATCATCAACATTATGATCTTCATTTTCATTTATTTGTTGTTTTTCTTTTTCGGATTTGGGACAAGACCCGGTTCCGCAATCACGGACATATGAATGTGAGTTATCATCATATACCCAATAATCACAACCATGACAGCAGCTATACATGATTGTTTTCCTTCCTTTGTTTGAACATTTTCCGTTCTCTGAACTCTTCCTTCTTTCCCCGGTTCCAGTTCGCCACCGGTCGAAAGTATCCGACTACCCGGCTGTATACCTCGGTTGTCGCTCCGCATTTCATGGATTCACCTCAATTGACCGTTAAAATTCTTGTACAAACGCCGCCGCTTGCGGGTCGAATTCGTTGTAGTAGTTCACCACAATACCTCTTTTGTGGTTATGGTTTTCTTGCGCTTTCCGATAACTATCGTATTCTTGGTGATTTTAACAGGAACGAACGTCGGCTCCATTTTTCTAGGAAGATCATCAAGAGCTTCATTCCAGTATTTCATTGGCTTCTTTGTTGCCCATGGATATAGGTCCGCGGTTATATTTTTTTGGGCTTCTATTACAGCTTCCTTCATTTGTTTGTGTTTAGGTATGGCGTCGACAAGATACCTCATCCAGTTTTTATAGATAATCACATAGCATCGTTGTCTTATCTCATCCCAGAATTCATTGATTTGTTCTCTGTGCCGGGCCCTGCATCTTGGGCAGTTTAAATCATAATGATAATGGGCCGCACACGGTAACGGTTCCGGCAAAATTATTTGCTCCTTGCTCATGGCTATTCCTCTCAAGTTTTTTTTATATCAATGCATGTTTTTTTATTAATTAAAAACGATATCCCGCATCCTCTCCAGGAAAGCAACTACGATCATAATCGGAATTATAATTACATTCAGAAGATTGATCACAATCATGATTAATAGGGACGATACCTGATTTTTTCATATTAAGTAATCCTATTCTTTCTTTTTCTTCATCGGTCATAGGTTTAACTGGAGTTCCTAAGTAGCGCTGGATTCTTTCGTCTTGAAATTCTCCTGCCAATGTCTTGGTACATAGACTCAATGTATACCCTTCGAGTTGTTTTATTGCTTCGCCGAATAATGGACAATCTTCGCCGCATCTTACCACATCAACTGCATACGGGCAAATTTGCTGAACAAATCTGTCTCCTCTATAAATACTCAAGTGTCCATTTGCCGAAATTTTAAATTTCATAGTTATTCCTCCCAAACTTTGGCAAACACATCGAGCATCGCCAGAGCATCAGCGTTGACGAGAGTGACGCGTAATCCCGGATATAGTCTGGCAGAATACGCCTTTAGTGCGTCTTTGCGCTCCTTCTTGACTTCTTTTCCGTGTGGTAATCCAGGTATGAACTTTTGCCACTTCATGGGCTTGACCAGTTTATGAGATACCCCCGAGGCGGACAGAATTCCCAGCCAACCACCGAAGTTTCTGCCAAAGTGAAACATTCCGACCGCACCGTTACCCGGCATGGCGGATACTTCCTCGATGATTGCCCGGCATTCGTCAACGTCTCTCAGGGTGGTGATAAGTTGAGACATTTCCACTTCGTTGTCGGGGCATCGCATCGCCCTGGCAACATTCCCCATGCGGTAAGCAATTGCACCTTTTGCCCCCGGATCAATCGCAATCGTAATCATCTTTTTTTCTCCTTAAAATTCGTATTGAACGGTTTCTTCGACCGGTCTTCTCCAGCCGTTGGCGGCTATTTTATCAATCAGCGATTTCGCATCGATCATCGTCATTTCCCCGGCATTGTAGCCATACTTACTAAGTAGACTTACTTGCTTCGGAGTAGCCAGATGCAAATCCATCCGCTGAAAGATGCGGTCCATGAGTTTGCTGGCAAATCCTTTATTCGGTATCGCTTCCGCAGGAAATCCGTAATTCTGCAATACAGTTACTTGCTTTTCGCTTGGTGGTTTCATTTCCCATGACATAAGCGGCTCATAATCGCACAGGTCCTCGGCATTGATCGACAATGCAAAAGCCAGCGGATTAAGGGTGCGTCCTTTCTTTTTTCGCTGTTCGGCGAGCTGTTTCGCCAATGCCTCTTCGCGCTGTCGCCGGGCGTCCTCGTTTACTTCCCGTTCGACTTCTTCAAGATCGAGACAACTCTGAGCCGCCTCAATCTTGATTGTCATTGCTTCGGCAATCTCTTCGGTTTTGGCTATCAGGTGGGCCGGATGAATCAGGTCGTGTTGTGCCGTATGCCACAAAAAATCCAACACCAGGCAATCTTGTTTGCCCGGCGATATCCTGGTGCCGCGTCCAACAATCTGCGCATACAACGCCCTAACTTTGGTTGGTCTGAGACAAACAATGCAATCCACATCCGGCTCGTCGAATCCTTCCGTTAGCAACATAGAATTACACAACGCGTTGTATCGATTGGCATGGAAATCGGACAGAATCTCTTTACGTTCCGGGCTATTACCGTCGATATGGCAAGCGCGGAAGCCATAACTATTCAGCAACTCGGTCATAGTTTTGCTGGTTGCTACCAACGGCAAAAATACCAATACTTTTCGCGACGAAACCCTTTTCGCCATTTCCGATGCAATCGAATCAAGGTAAGGGGATAGAGCATTCCCCAAATCATCGGCGCTATAGTCACCCGCTACTTTCTTGCAACCCGACAAATCGATGTGTAATGGAATAGTTTCGGCCGATATACGCGACAGATACCCATCACTAATTGCCTGGTGCAATGGGTATTCATAGGCGATATCTTCGAAGTATTCTCCGAGATTGCGTTTATCGCCTCGGTCCGGGGTCGCGGTTACCCCCAGTACCCTGGCTTTATCAAAATAGTCCAATACTGCCCGGTAGCTGTCGCTGAGCGCGTGATGCGCTTCGTCGACGATGATATAATCGAAGTAATCGCGGCCGAATCCATCCAGCCGTTTTTGCCGCATCATGGTCTGCACGGAACCGACCGTTACCAGGTTGCCATCCGCGAACAGATTTCCGATAATGGTTGATTCGGCTTTTTCCAAATTAGCAATTAAACCGGTCGAGCGATACAGCTTATCCCGAGCCTGCTCCAGTAATTCTTCTCGATGCGCCAGAATCAGGGACCGCTTGCCGGACGCCGCTTTCTGGGCCGTCAGGTTGGCGAAAACGATGGTTTTCCCTGTCCCTGTAGGAAGTACGGCAAGTAGGCGACGAAACTCTCCCCACTTGGTATTGATGGCCGATATGGCTGCGTTTTGGTAAGGACGCAATTCCATGATTAGAACCTCGGATCAATAGCCGCGGCGTTAAGCGTTTCCTGTAATCCGGCCTTGTGCCGCGTCAGCTCTTTTTTGGTTTTCTGGACGACGACCGGCGCAAAACGAGAAGCGAATTCGTCCTTGGCCTCTTTCTTGGTGCATCCGGTACGCAATTGCGCCGCTTCGATAAAAGCATCTTCCAGTTCGGTGAGATTTAACTTTCGGCAAGCCGAAATGCGGTCTTCCTTGATAATTCCCGATGCCAGCGCTATGGCTGCTTCGTCATCGATAAATTCGCGCGTTCCCGGCTTTTCGGCAAAATAGTAATTTCCGCATTCCGATGATTCTCCGATAATCGTCTTGATCTTCTTTTCCAGCGCGGCACCGATAGCTTTGATGTTTTGCCACTGGTCCATGAGATCGGATAAGACGGAAGGATCGGTAATCTGTTCAATGGCGGTAACTCCGGTTTTAACTTCAACCAACACAATATTCGACATGATGGCTCCTTTTTTTAGGAATGCCGGTCTTTCCCGGCTGCCAGCCCTACGGCGTATGGGGGGGGGGATGGAAGACGAATTAGAATTTCATGTTTTCGCTTTCTTTCTGTTCCGGCGGATCAAGGAATTTTTCGATATTGTTGATCGAAAATTTTTCCCCCGGTTTTTTTGTGCTTTCAATTTCAACTACGGTAATTTCACACCAGCCCTTTCTTCCCGGCGTCGACGGAAAATCCATTTTGAACGGCTCGCCATGTTTCTTGAGCCCTATTGAACGGAAAAACGAGCTCAGTTTCCACTCGAAATTCGAGTTCAAGGAGATGTTGCACTTGGCTATGGTGCTTCCATTCTCATTCCACACTCGTAATTTTAGCTCGACTCTAGAGCACTTGTTTTTGTTGTCCATCCCCCTCTCGTATGAAATCACCTCAAATTCAGCTTTTCCTTCCGGAAGGAGAGTGTAATCCTCTCCGTCGTTGGTAATGGTGGAATTCCAGTCATAATTGATCACGCTGCCCATGGTCGTTTCTCCTTATTTTGCGCGATTTTCGTTGATATTGTTGATAACCCGCTCCCAGTTCTGTGGCATCACCATCTGACCTACCACATCAGCGCCGAGATTGTGATAGGTCATGCCATTGACTTTGAAAAAGCCTTTTCGATAGAGATAGGCGTTCATTTCGTCATCGGTGATTCCGTTAATAATCATCAGGTCGTAAACCTGATGATTGAACGCCGATTCATCTATTTTTGCCTCCTTGTTTTGCTGCGATTGATCGGCCTTTTGGACGTCCTCTTTGGCCGGTTCTTTTTTACTTGTTTCTTGCTCGGCGGGCTTCTGTTCCTGCTGTTTTTTTGTCTCGTGTATCGTCGGAATGCAATGTGCGATAGCAGCAAATTCCAGCGGCATTTCGTCCGGTAACCCGTGGCGATTCTTGGCGTCCCATGCCGGGTGGTGAGATGCATACATTACCCGTTCCCCTCCCTGCGCTTTGGCCTTCGTATCGGTTTTGACTACAAAGGTCTTGAAGTTGCAGAAAAGCAGCATGTCCGCCCATTCCTTGGTCATGGCGCACAAATCAACTTTAAAGCTTGCCTGCAGCTTCAGTGTCCAGCGGTCATACTGCCCGATCTCGTCCGGTTGTTCGAATTTATAGAGTTGTGCGTGGCAAGTCAGCACCACGTTCATGTGCTTGGAGATCTCGGTAAGTTTCCCGAGAAAAACGCCCCACTGCCCGGCCAGGCGCTGATACAGGACACCATACGACACATCCCCAATAGCGGCAACTTTCGCGGCTTCGCAAATTTCCCTTTTGGCAAGAGCTTCCGTCCAGTCCGCTGAGTCGACCACCAAAGTATCAAATCCCTGATTGGATTTGACAAACTCATCGAGTTCGGCTAACAACATGCGCCATCCGGTGGGGGCGTCGATGCGAGACACGTCAAGATGCCCCGATGATCCTTCCACGTCCATGAAGACGGGATTAGGAAATCCCGCAGCAAGCGTGGTCTTGCCGATCCCTTCGACCCCGTAGACCACCACTTTCTGTGGCGATGTAAGTTTTCCTTTTGTGATTTGCATATTTTCCCTTGTGGTTAAATGTGAGCTACAGCATCCGCATAATTACGCCGAGAAGGGCTCCGCGATTCAATTTTTCTTCGAGAATCAGATCGGCGACGGAAAACTTATCGGGCACCCGTTCCCCGTTGAAGTATACGGCGTGTGATATTTTTTGTTCAACACTACCATTTTCCATTTCTTTCGACGCGTAACAAGCCGCCGCCATGAACGGAATTTCGCGAGAACGACAAAGCCTCTGAAGTTCCTTTAGTCTGGGTATAATTTCCTGCTCCAAAAATTCAGTTTCGTCAAAAAATTGACTCAGTTCTTCTACTTCGGTGGTTTCGTTTTGGGTGGTTTCGTTCATTTCGTTGTTTTCCATTTTTTTTCTGTCCTTTTTGTTTATTTGCAAAAGCGACCGTTTGAGTCGCGCTTGAAAGACGTTTTCACGTGTTTGATGCCGGTGATTTTTTCAAACATTTCGGCATCAAATTCGGGGAGTGAGCGGACATAATCCACTGCCGCTTTGGGCATGTCAGACCATGCCTCTACCTCGTCCGTGTTTTGCGACAAATGAATGGGAGTGAGCTTCCAATCAGAGCCGTATTTTTTGTACAACGAGAATATATTGTGCGGTTGCGGTTTCCATCCATCGAGCAGCCGAAACAACATATTATGGACAGAATTCCACCTTGATTCGCTTACCGGCTTCCCAAAAATAGTGTATTCTACTTTTTTATCAGCAATAAAGAGCGCATGGTCGACACCATTGGAATTCGCGACTCCAAAACTGTAGCTGACTGCGTTGCTGGAGCGGACTGCGTTGCTGGAGCGGACTGCGTTGCTGGAGCGGACTGCGTTGCTGTCGCTGACTGCGTTGCTGTCGCTGACTGCGTTGCTGTAGCTGACTGCGTTGCTGTAGCTGACTGCGTTGCTGTCGCTGACTGCGTTGCTGGAGCGGACTGCGTTGCTGTCGCTGACTGCGTTGCTGGAGCGGACTGCGTTGCTGGAGCGGACTGCGTTGCTGGAGCTGACTGCGTTGCTGGAGCGGGCTGCGTTGCTGTCGCTGACTGCGTTGCTGTAGCTGACTGCGTTGGTGTCGCCGGCTGCGTTGCT